>Ga0160437_1000011_pt1 | contig 270288 bp, 244 predicted proteins | sample HID1975I_E0MG_FD_108227 | JGI IMG/M metagenome (GOLD analysis project Ga0160437, IMG submission 108227) | Enriched soil microbial communities from UW Madison campus, WI, USA - HID1975I_E0 MG | ecosystem: Environmental > Terrestrial > Soil > Unclassified | place: USA: Madison, Wisconsin... | reverse complement strand
TGCGCCTTGAGCCCCCTGAACTCGACAGTTCTCCCGATGCCTTTGTTGATGTTGTAAGTATTCATAAGGCTTTGTTAAAGGAAGAAGGAGCGAAGGATGGTCGCCGCGACAATAAGGAAGATACAGGCGCCGAACCAGCTTGCGGCAGTTTTAGAAGTATCGGGATCTCCGCTGCTGAATTTGTTATACACCTTAACCCCTCCGATTAAACCTACGACGGCTCCAATGGCGTAGATAAGCTGTGTCGCTGGATCAAAATAGGAGGTTACCATCTGGGTGGCTTCAGTGATGCCTGCTGTGCCGTTTCCTTGTGCAGATAATTTTACAGATGACAGCGCCACGATTGTTGCCGTCAGGATTTTTTTTCTTTGCTTTTTCATAATAAAACACTTTAGAATGTTACTGTATTGCCGCACTGTGCGGACGCTACAGACAAAAGTGTGATGAAAATCAAATGCCTTCAGGAAAGTGGCATTATGTGGAATCAGTTGGCAGTGGGAAGTATGATGAGTAGTTTCCAGTGCAAAAAAAAAACGCCGAAACCATATTGTTTCGACGTTTCCATAATGCAGTAATCATTAAAATAATAAAGGGGATTTCCATCCTTAGACAAAATCCCCAATATCAAAATCATTGAAACCACTTTTCCGTAGATAGGAAGAGCCGGAATCATTTTCAGAAGAAAGGCTCCCGTCCAGCAGCTCGGCTATTTTTCGTGAAGCACTTTCTATGGAATTTTCCAGCAGGCTGAATAATTCGGTTCCCTGTATTTTCTGAACTAACGCTATCGCTGTTTCTTTTTGGGATAGCTCCAGTTTTTCTTTTTCCAGCAGCATCCCTACAGCGCTTAGTTCCTCGAAGGTAACCCCTTGGGCAAAACCGTCATTCCCTGCCAGCATTCCATAACCGTTCCATTCTTCTTCCTCCTGTTCCAGATCAGGCTGATTTCTGAAAACATCGTCCAGCTCTTCCTGCGGAATTTCTGTATCGACATATTGCTGGTCGATTTCAATATCAAAATTATTCATTTCGTGCTGCTGTTTTCTTTCCTGGCTCTCAAAGGCGTCTATTGGCACTGGCAGGCTTCTTGCGGTTTTAGGTTGTCCCATAACATCGGGCAGGTTAGGGTTAGCTTTTGCCAGCTTTTGCTTTTCCTTTTTCTTTATCTGAATAACAATCTTATCTTGAAGCAGGATTATTACAAGGAGCAGGCAGGTTACGATGAACGTTTCCATATTAAAGTATTGGTTTATATTTATCATTGAAACTTTTGATAATCCGGTCAGCGAACTCCTGAAAATGATATTCGAGAAGATTGTCCAGATAGGCGTAAATGCTGATCTTGTCCTCTCCAATTACCTGTACGATCCGGGTGAGTTTCTCATGAAAATCTGGCCGGATATATACCGTTTTCCCGTCTCGCGCATTGGTGCCTGACTTTTTCAAAAAGAGGATTTCGTATTCCTGATCATCCTCTTTCTTCATTTTTCTGCGCTCCTTTGCCATTGGCTTTTCCCTTAATGGTTTTATTTCCTCTCCTAAACCTTCTTGCGGCAAGTGAAGTCCTTCCATCCTGACCCCGTCTACCATTAAGTTCATCATCATCTCTTCGTTTATCTCCGGTATGGCTTTTTTCTTTTGCTCTTTTTCCATGATGTTATAATTGGGTGATTCTTAAAAATTCTGTTATGAACTGTTCCAGGCGGCAAGAGCTCATCAGCCGCTCATCAGGAGGCATTAAGGTGGAACGAAAAACGCTTCGGGCATCCGCTTCGCTCTCTTTTCGGAAACGTGTGCTGTTCATGATCTGGCAGTCCATCAGACTTAGGCCAAGATCAGCAATAAGCTTGTTGTATAATTCATATAAAGGCGAGCGTTCACGGCCATCGACCTGATTCCAAAACAGGTTAATTGTCTTAATCGACGTTTCTCCTTTTTTCATAATAACATCCTTCATAAGCTGGGTAAAAATAAGTGTGCTTTCCATTACCACGCGGTCCGCTGTTATGGGGGTAAAAATATGATGCATTCCCGCCAGGGCTTTTAATATGCCTGGAGTATTTACTGTCCCTGGAAGATCGAAAAAGATATAGTCCAAGCGATCAGATGACGATTCTACAAAATCATGCACAGCCTCAAGCACCCCTTCGGCCTTATGCTGAAAGATGGGGTACGCTTTCTTGTTGATGGCTGTGAATTGCCTGAAGGCGGCTTTTTTTAAATACTCATTTTCCATTACCATTGATAAATCACGGGTTTTCATTTTCATCAGGCTGTGCTGTGGGAAGTCGGCATCAAATACCGCCACATTGTAACCCAGGCGATAGTGGAGTGTACTGGCAGTGAGCGCCGTAAAAGTGCTTTTACCTACACCTCCCTTCTGGGAGGAAAAGGCAACAAATACTGGTTTGTGATCTGTTTTCATTTTTAATGTATTTAATTATTTGTTATTATCTGTGCGCGTATGGATGTATTTTAGTAAGGCTGTCAGTGCGCAGCTATGCAGAACGCTGGATATCTATACACAGACATGATGCTGTATTTGTATAATCACAGATACACATGGATTTTCAGCGGGATATACAAATAAGTATGTTTTCATATGCAAACCCAAATCTTGAAATCTGTACCTATGCTTGCATGTACATAATCAAGGAATCATGTAACAACGTACTTATGTCTCCACATTTTCCTGCATGCACAAAGAAATGCAGTTATATAGATACTTGTTTTTATATGGCAGCAATTGGCGTTTGAAGACTTTGTTTGGCATTTTGTTGATATGCAATACTTTACTGGATAGTGCTTTATTTTGTAATAAGATTTTTATTAATGGACTAGTGCAAAATCAATTTAAGATATCTGGCAAAAATAAGGACAGCTTCAAGCTGTCTTTCCTTCTGTATTTAATCCGTCCCGAAGGGCGGATTTTTGTGTTCGCCAGAACACGGCAAGTTGTGTTTTGCGGCACTCGAAACTGAATTCGTGCCCCAAAACAACTTGCCCTGCCGGGAGCTGGAAAAACCTTCCGAAGTCAGGTTTTTTTTGCAGTAGTTAAATCGGATTTGTGATGAAAGAAAAAAATAATGGAAAAAAAAGCAGTGGAGGCAGAAATCCCAAAATCGATCCCAGCATATACAGGCATGTTTTTCGTCTCACTGAAAAGGAAAATGCGAAGCTGTTATCGCTGTACGAAACTTCGGGAATGCACAATAAAGCAAAATTTATCATATCCCTCTTGTTTGGTAGGGAAGTGAAGACAGTCACAATAGACAAAGGTACAGTTGATTTTTATATGCGGCTCACCTCATTTCACAGCCAGTTTCGGTCAATTGGAGTAAATTATAATCAGGTTGTGAAACTTTTATATCGTAATTTTTCAGAGAAAAAGGCAGCGGCGTATTTGTACAAACTTGAAAAGCAGACCGCCGAATTTGCAGCACTTTGCCAAAAAATTATTCGCGTAGCACAGGAATTTGAAGATGAACACTTGAAAAAGCAGCCTTGAAATGATAGCTAAAATTGGAAGAAGCAGCAATTTGTATGGCGCACTGGAATACAATCAGCTGAAAGTTCAAAAAGAAAAAGGACAGGTTCTGTTTACCAGCAGGATAATCGAAACTGCAAGCGGCATATATTCAACTGCACAATTAGCCCGGTCCTTTGAACCGTATTTACTGGCCAATCGCAATACAGAAAAGCCGGTACTGCATATTTCACTTAACCCTGATCCAAAAGACAGTGTAAGTGATGAAAGGTTTATAGCGATGGCAGAGGAGTACATGCGGGAAATGGGATACGTCCAGCAGCCTTTTGCAGTATTCAAACATACCGATATTGACCGTACACATATCCATATAGTATCGGTCTGTGTTGATGAGAAAGGTAAAAAAATCTCTGATAAGTTTGAGAAAAGAAAATCTATGGACGTTTGTCGAGAACTGGAAAGAAAGTATGGACTCATAGCTGCGGAAGACAAAGGACATAAGCGGGAAGACAAAATTTTTAATCCTGTGGACTATCGAAAAGATGATATTAAAAGCCAGATCGGGTCGGTTATACGTTGTCTGCAGCAATATTATCAATTCCAAACTTTGGGTGAATATAATGCTCTTCTCTCACTGTTCAATATTACTGTTGAAAAAGTAGAAAGCCACCTGCATGGAAAAATCAGGCAGGGGTTATTTTATATGCCCTTAAATGAAAATGGAGAAGGGGCGGGGCATCCTATAAAGGCATCTTTATTTGGCAGGAATTCATGTTTGCCGGCTTTGGAGCTGCATTTTGCAAGATCCAAAGAGGCTTTAAGCGATAATGGTACAAAAGTTAGTCTTAAAAAAGCTATTACGACTGCAATACAGTCAACAGATAATCAAAAGGATTTTAAAATGCAGTTAACAAAACAGGGAATCAATACCGTAATACGTGTAAATGATAGTGGGCGTATTTATGGGATTACTTTTGTAGACCATAATTCCAGAACAGTCTGGAACGGTTCACGTCTTGGCAAAGAATTTTCAGCCAACGTCTTTAACGACTGCTGGAATAATGCTATAAAATCAGAAATTAAAGCCTCGGGGCAGCTGCAATCCAAAGTATCAAAAATCAAGGTCATGGAGGATTTATTTGCTGAAAAACCGCATCAGTTATTCGATTTCCTGAATATAGACGGACAGCAGGACGGGCTGCTTGAAACGCTGGGAGGAATATTGCCTGATGCCCTTGGTGAAGATTTTAACGAACAGGCATTGGGCACTAAAATAAAGAAAAAAAGAAGACCCAAGAAAGATAAATAGTCTGCCTTGGTCATTTTCTAAAATCATAGTCAATAGTGGATTTAGTGTTTTAGAAAACCTTATTCCAGCAGTGGGCTCTTTTTGTTATATTTGTCAATATCCTAACTATTCCTTTAACATGAGTGATGAAATTATAAGAAGTAGTGACTACATAAATTGGTCAGCCTTTATTTTCAATAAAATAAAATTTGCCCAAACTCAAACTGCTTTCAAAGTAAATGCTGAAATGCTTACATTATATTGGGAGATTGGAAATTCTATTATTGAGAAACAGCAACAAAATAGCTGGGGAAGTAAAATAATTGATCTTTTAGCAGCTGATCTAGCTCGTAATTTTCCTGACAGCAGAGGTTTTTCTGTTCGAAATCTCAAATACATGAGAGCTTTTTCTGAGGCGTATCCTCATTTTCCAATTGTGCAAGTCCCGCTTGCACAATCCGAAAACCAATTTGTGCAAGTCCCGCTTGCACAAATTACATGGTATCATCATATAAGCTTGCTGGCCAAAGTAAAAAATGTAGCGGAAAGAGCATTTTATATAGCTGAAACATCTAAAAATGAATGGAGCAGAGATGTAATGCTTTTACAGATTCAAAGTAATTTGTATTCCAGAAGCGGGAAGGTCTTGAATAATTTTGAACAGACTTTGCCTGAATACCAATCTGATTTAGCAAAAAGTATTTTCAAAGACCCTTATAATTTTGATTTTTTAATGATTTCCGCTAAAGTCAAGGAACTTGAAATAGAAAAACTTTTGACACAAAAGATCACGGACTTTTTATTGGAACTCGGAAAAGGATTTGCATTTGTAGGAAGACAATACGCAATTGAAGTTGATAATACAGACTACAAAATTGATTTACTTTTTTATCATACCATTTTACATGCTTATGTTGTAATAGAACTAAAGGCAGGTGAATTTATGCCCGAGTACGTCTCTAAACTTAACTTTTACATTAGTGCAATAGATGACACACTCAAAACTCCGGCTGACGAGCGAACTATAGGCTTATTGCTTTGTGCATCGAAAAGCAATATTAAGGTTGAATATGCGATGCGTGGTCTTGATAAACCTTTGGGAGTCGCTACATATCAATTAGAGCAACTGGTAAAAGAAAATATAGACCAGTTGATAAATGATGCTGACCAAGAATAGTAGTTTCCAAATCTGACTGTAATAATTTAGAATAACTTTACAAATCATTTGATTTAATAGGTATTGTACAATGGATTGCATGATCTTCCTGCCTCTAATACCCACCAGCTCAATTTTCAGTAAAATGCAATCTCAAAACTAAATAGGATTGTAGCGTTGCAGTGCCAAAGACTGCCATTCAATGCCAAAATCCGCCTTGTTATTACAGCCGTGATCTACGGCGTTTAAATTCAGGCCCGAATTTAAAATATTTTAAAATGCAGGGTGATGATGATTTAAGAGGACTTGCCAAAATTATGGCATTTATGAGGGCAGTAAGTATCCTGATAGTACTGATGCATTTATACTGGTACTGCTATGGATTTTTTCTTGAAAGAGGATGGACATTGGAAATCATTAATAAAATTTTAGGCAGTTTCCACAGGACAGCAGGTTTGTTTTCGCATAAAATTTACACGAAAATTTTTTCACTAGTATTGCTGGCCTTAAGCTGCCTGGGAACAAAGGGAGTAAAGAATGAGGAAATTACCTGGACAAAGATCGTTAGTGCTTTCAGCATTGGCTTTGTCCTTTTCTTTTTAAATAGCCCGTTGTTAAGTCTGTTGAAGGAAACAGCTGTTTTTTTTTATATGCTTGCTTTGGGATTGGGTTATATCGCTTTAATGATGGCCGGTGTTTGGACCAGCCGTCTTTTAAGGACTAATTTGATGTCAGATGTATTCAACAATGAGAACGAGAGTTTTCAGCAGGAAACCAAACTCATGCAAAATGAATTTTCGGTAAATCTTCCTACCAGATTTTATTATAAGAACAAATGGAATAAGGGCTGGATTAATATAGTTAATCCATTTAGGGCCACAATTGTCCTTGGTACGCCCGGATCGGGTAAATCGTATGCAATAGTGAACAATTATATCAAGCAGCAGATTGAAAAAGGCTTTTCAATGTATATCTATGACTTCAAGTTTGACGACCTTTCCACAATTGCCTACAATCATTTATTAAAGCATCATAAGAAGTACAAAGTAAAACCTAAATTCTATGTAATCAACTTCGACGACCCAAGGAAAAGCCATCGCTGCAATCCTCTTAATCCTGATTTCATGACCGATATTTCGGATGCCTATGAGGCGGCATATACCATAATGCTGAACCTGAACAGGAGCTGGATACAGAAACAGGGAGATTTCTTTGTTGAAAGCCCTATTATTCTTTTGGCCGCCATTATATGGTTTCTTAAAATCTATGAAAATGGCAGATACTGCACGTTTCCTCACGCCATTGAATTATTGAATAAGAAATATGCGGATGTGTTTACTATCCTTACATCTTATTCGGAATTGGAAAACTATTTATCGCCGTTTATGGATGCATGGCAGGGCGGGGCGCAGGATCAGCTGCAGGGCCAGATAGCATCAGCTAAAATTCCCTTGTCGCGTATGATTTCTCCAAGCCTCTACTGGGTTATGACCGGTGATGATTTTTCATTGGACATTAATAATCCAAAAGAACCAAAGGTATTGTGCGTAGGTAATAACCCCGACCGCCAAAATATCTATTCAGCTGCATTGGGACTGTACAATTCGCGTATTGTAAAACTCATTAATAAGAAAGGACAGTTGAAAAGTTCGGTAATTATAGACGAGCTGCCTACAATTTATTTTCGCGGATTGGATAATCTTATTGCTACTGCCCGAAGCAATAAGGTCGCGGTGTGTTTAGGATTTCAGGATTTTTCACAATTGAACCGAGATTACGGGGACAAGGAAAGTAAGGTTATCCAAAATACGGTGGGCAACATTTTCAGTGGCCAGGTGGTAGGAGAAACAGCGAAGAGCCTTTCGGAGCGTTTTGGGAAAGTATTACAGAAAAGACAAAGCATGAGCATCAATCGAAACGATACGTCTACCTCAATATCCACTCAACTAGACAGTCTGATACCTGCATCCAAAATCTCTACATTAACGCAAGGGTTCTTTGTAGGCGCTGTTTCGGATAATTTTAACCAGCGTATCGAGCAGAAAATCTTCCATGCTGAAATTGTTGTAGATAATGAAAAGATTGCAGATGAATCCAACGCGTATCAAAAGATACCGCAAATCTTATCCTTTGTTGATGAAAAAGGCGCCGACAGCATGAAAAAAGAAATTGATGCGAATTACAAACAGATAAAAAGAGATATTATTAAAGTTATTGGAATAGAATTGGAACGCATTAAAAAAGATCCGGAATTACAGCATTTAGTACAAAAGGAGCGAAAAAAATGACCATTATATATTAATGGTCATTCCTGTTTTTATATAGTTTACATCTAGGCAGTATCAATTTCTATTTTTTCTTGCGCCGAATTTAAAATCACTTCCGGCTTGTTCATTTAAAGTGATATAAGCATCAAATTTCTTTCCAGATTTGCTTTTCATTCCCTTTATTAATGACGTTTTCCCGTTATTGACAAGATTTTCAATTTCAGATAAACTTAAATGTACACCGCAGATATTCCGGAACTGTATCCAATTGCATATTTCATCTTTGCATTTGACAATTTTATCGCCAATAAGAAGATGCTGGGTTTTGCACTTTGGGCATAAGAGTTGAGGAAGCTTGGTTTCTACAATAGAAGTTTGTAATAAATCAGCAGTGATAGATGCTGTGTAGGTTTCGATATCATTTTGAAAAACCACTTCGTCAGCTTCGCTGTTTTCAATTCTCTCTAACGAAGCTTCCCACTGCGCAGTCATAGCTGCATCAGCAATTTTCTTGTCTTTTACCAGTTCATAAACTTTTAGTCCTTTAGAAGTAGGAATCAGTGATTTTCCTTCCCGTTGTATGTAATTACGGGAAAAGAGTGTCTCTATAATGCCTGATCTTGTAGCAGCAGTACCAATACCGATATTTTTTACAGGCTTGCATTCTTCCTTAATTTCTATTTCCCATCCGACGGTTTCCATCGCAGACAAAAGCCCTGCTTCAGTGTAAAGAGCAGGAGGGCTGGTTTTCTTTTCCAGAACATACGCACTTTTTATTTTGAGTTCGTCGCCCATTTTCAATTCTGGAAGTTCCTGCTGAGGATAATTATCATAAAAGATGCCTTTAATGGTGCGCCAGCCTGATTCTATAATTCGGCTTCCTTTCAGGTTAAAATCATAGTGCAAAGCCTGTAAAATAATGTGGGTCACTTCCTTTATGCATGGCTGTGAAATTGCTTCCAGCATACGGAAAACAATCATATTATAAACTGCATTTTCCTTTGCCGTGAGGGCAGAAGGTACCTTTCCGGTTGTAAGCAGGCCATGATGATCAGTAACACGCAAATCATTCACGATACGTTTATTTAAATGCCCCCATTTAACTTTAGCGACTGCCTGCTTAAATAAGTCGCACCCCTGCAAAACTCTGATTAATCGGGGGATTTCTGCCCACAAATCATCAGGAATAAATTTGCTTCCGGTTCGTGGATACGTAATGAATTTCTTTTCGTAGAGGATTTGCGCAATAGTAAGTGTTTCCTCGGCAGAAAGATTCAGTTTTGTATTAGCTTCTTTTTGAAGGCCGGTCAAATCAAACAGTAATGGCGGATGTTCAACTATGTTTTTTATTTCTGCAGATGTGACAATAGCAGTACTTCCATCTCGTGTAATTAATTGTAACACCTTATCTGCCGCTTTTTTATCTTCCCATTTATTTTGGGATAAGCTTTTAAAATCACTGAATTCTTTTGAATGCACTAGTTCTAGCTGCCAGTATTGTTTAATTGAAAAGCTTTTGTTCTCGAAATAACGCCTGCAGATTAAACCAAGGGTAGGAGTCTGCACTCTTCCGAGCGAATAAATTCCATCTCCTGCTGCAATGCTTAATGCCTGCGAAGCATTAATTCCTAATAGCCAGTCAGCGCGGCTCCTGCTTCTTGCGGCCTTATATAGCCCTTCGAAATCACTGCCGGGTTTTAGGTTTTCAAATCCATCCTTAATAGCCTTTTCAGTAAGTGAGCTGATCCATAAACGCTCAACTGGCTTGCGGCATTTAAGAAATTCGTAAATGTTGCGGAATATTAATTCACCTTCTCGTCCGGCATCAGTTGCGGCAATTATCTTTTCACTCTGGTCAATGACGTGCTTTATTATTTTTAACTGCTTTTGTGCGCCTTCATCGGCAGCGTAGCCTTTGTTATTTTTTATTTTACGTATAGTTAATAAAAAGGGCTGTGGTATTATAGGCAGTGCGGATTTCTGAAATCCGGAAATTCCGTAATCTGACGGCATAGCGAGCTCCACTAAATGTCCGAATGCCCATGTAACAAAATAGCCGTTACCTGTCAGGTAGCCATCCTTTTTTTCTGTGGCTCCGAGCAGTACGGCTATTTCCCTTGCTACACTGGGCTTTTCTGCAATAATAGTTATCATAGCCAATTACATTTTACGGCCTTTTGATTTAGAAGGTATATTGGACTCTTCTTGCAGTTCCTGTTGTTTTTTGTCATCAGGGTTTGCCTGCCCTGATTTTAGAGGCTCCTGAATGTTCTTGGTAGCTTCATTAGTTTTGCCTTCCGAATTGACGGCGGTCTGCGTTTTATGCGCTTCAGAAGGTTTTATCTGTTCTTTGATTTTATCTGGATTTTGAAATGAAAAATCTGTTTTATTGGTTTCCTTGTTGTAGGTGATATATCCATTATATTCTTTTCCTTTTTTATCCACGAGGCCGCTGATATAAACCGTCTGGCCATTTTTGAGCTTTTGATACTGCTCATTATCGAGTTCTTTATCTCTAAAGTTTTTTGGTGCTCCCTGAGTCTGGTTCTGCTGATTGCCCTGAGCCTGTTTGTTAGGGTCATTTCTATCAAAGAGAAATTCGACAAAACGTTTGTCTGCATTGAATTGCACAGATGCATCAAAGGCAGTTCCTTTCTTTGAAACCATGCCTTCTAGAGCAAGCGGTTTTCCTTCCAGCAAGGTTTGTTTTTGCTCTTCACTGAGCTTTACTCCTTTAATTTCATCGGGAATTTTAATGAAATCCGTGCGCAGGGCCACCACTTCATTGGTCAGCCTGTCTATACTTATAATGGAGGGCAGGATTTCATTGTTTTTCGGATTAGTTAGATTCACTACACGTCCCATATTACCTGTTTGCAGCAGATTGTCTTTATCTTCCTTGCTGAACTCGTGGCCGAAAAAAGGATAATTCAGGTTAGGTCCTTTGCGGATGCCGTGAATGGCCACTACGACCTGTCCTTCGTCGTTTTGTTTGAGTGATAAGCGGGCATCCATTTTGGTAACTGCAGTACCAAGATTAAGACTTACCGGTACAAGCTCATTTGTTTTATATCCCTTGAGCAGTGGATCAAGAAGACTTAATTTTTCAAGTTTTTCTTTGCTTAAACCCAAATGGTTTAATGTTTCCCAATCGATCTGTTCCGGTTTGTATTTGTATTCACTTGTTTCCGGATTTGTCTGTGCTGTTTCCATATTAATATCATTTTTTTGTTTATAATCTTTTACTTCGTGCTGTTTCATTAATTGCTCACCTTGAGGTGTAGGATGATCCAAGTGTTTCTGCATCTCTTTTGAAGTGTCAACAGCCAGCAGAGCAGGGACTTTGAAGAATGAAAAATTAGTTGGGTTCCTCAGTTGGCTGAAAAAATTAGAAAAGAAGTTCGAAAACACATCCCCGTGCTTGTCTACCCGCATAAATTGATTCTGATTTTTATGGGTAGGGTCAATGGTTTCCAGATTGCCATTTTGGTCAATGCCTTTTACCGCCATGATTTTCTTTTTCTCTTTATCGAATACCAGCAGTATATCTGATAACTCCTCAGGAGTATTTAGTGCATCTTTAATTTGCTCGCTCATAATCTTTGATTTTAAATTCATCTGCGAAATTAAATCTTGAGATAGTCCTAACTAAAAGGTGGAATCTTGTGGCATTGTTTTTCACTCTCTGGCACTTGTTTTTGGCATTCGGACATTTAAGCTTTCTCTGATGAACTGGTGTACATCCGATAGCTTATAATATATTTTTCCACTAATTGTATAGTAGGGCAGCCTGCCGATTGATCGGTAACGCTGAAGTGACCTCCCGCTTATCTTAAGCATCTGCAGTATATCCTGATTATCCAAAAGCTCTTCACCATCGACACTTCCGCGCTTTTTTTCAAGTTCGCTGATATGCGCGCTCAAAAGGTCGAAACGTTCTATGATCCGTTCCATCCAGGAAATGAATTCCATTCTGTCTATATTCATGGCCGATTATTTTACATTACTGATTCAAAGTTGCTAATGGCAAAAGTTTTTTGTCGCCAATGCCTGCCAATGTAAAATGCGGATTTGTGAAAATTTTAACGATTATAGGAAGTATATAAATCGTTGATTTGCGGGGATAGGTTAACAGAGGCAACTAGTTATAAGCCATAGTTAATATCGTTGCCAATTGCCCCTCATTGGCAAATGAATTGTATGTTTTTAGATAGGTACTATAACTCTTTTTCCATGTGCTGTTTAAGTGATGATTTAAGCTGGTCCAGAAAAATGCTTTTACTGTCAGTCCTGTCTTTCATCCTATGGAAGGCGTGATGGACATCGCCTAACTGAATCCTGAAAAGCAGCTGGAAAACCATACTTATTTTGCGGATGCCGGCTTTTCCATGCGAAATGCTTCCCGATGCATGAAGTGCATAAATTAATTCTATCAGGGCATTCTTTGAATCTGTCCAGAAAAAGTCTCTGTTTGCTGTATTTCCGTCTGAAAAAATGCTGGCCTGCTTAGTATCGGGTTCAATTTTTGAAGCAAGGTAACTGTAAAGCAGTTCGTTGGCAATTATGCGGGCTACCTTATAATCATAATAAGTTGAAAATTGGGTATCAATTTCAAAAACAAAACTGTTAACGCCTTCATGAAGGTCGATTTTTCCCCGACAAAAAAAATGGTGGTCCCATTCGGTTCTTCCCGTGCGGTAGTACCGATAAAAATCCGTGTTATAAAAGTGCTCCTTATATTCCTGCTTGAGAAGGTTGAGCTCGTTGGAAAAATATTTATGATGCATTTTACCGCTTACAACCGGGCAGGATGCTTCAATTCGGAAAACTTTATTGTAGAATATCAGTTTACCAAGTATTTGGGGTTTAATACTTTTAAAAAAATTAATCTCTTCATTTTCATCGGAGAATCCTTTTTCCAAAACATTTTTTTTAACCGTACCAAGCAGGTTTCGAAGTACGGTAGTCATATGGTAGGATTTTTCAATTATAAGTTCAGGATCTAAGCTGAATTGCTGTTCTGCTTTTCGAATAACCTGAAGTGCGTTCTCGCATGTAGCTCTTATCATGGCAACAGAATTTAGATTTATTTGAACAAGGGAAAGCCGGGGCATTGCTGCCCGGATAAGGTATGACGTCATTTTTTTGCCGGAATTAAAATGTGGCTGTATCAGCGCGGGATGCCGGTTTCATTCTGCAGTGTCTGCATAAGCTCCATAGCGTAGTTATCTCTGGCCTGTACGTAAGCAACTTTCGGTATTATAGAAGCACCAAGTTTTTTCTTCTCAAAACTTGCCGATATTCCAAAATCGATTCGTCCAATTTCAAGCTTTCGTGCTCTTTTGATAGTTTGGTATAAAAGCTGTCTATACAAGTTCAAGCCTTCACCGGCAATATAGTCCATGCCAATAAGTTCAGGGACATATACATTTCCTGAATTTTTATAGCAGAACATTATCCCAACTAAATTCTTTTCAGGGTCATTTTTCAGGGTCAGAATTATGAACTCCCAGTTTGCAGAGCTGTTCATGTTTTCAAATACTTGTCTATTGTATGTAAAGGTATTTATGGCCAGGTTACGGTACTTTACATTGCAGTATAGCTCGTAGGACCTGTTTAGTTCTTCTGGGTTGAGACAGCCTTTTATCTCTACATCATAGAATTTTTCATACTTAAGTATTTCCCTGTTGAAATGCTGACGGGAACGAGTGGAAAGCAGGGAACCATAACTTTCTGCGGCAGACCATTTTTTATTTTCAATAACACAGGATTCGGGCATGTCGATCCTGAAATAACCTTGATTTCTAATCATTTCATCCCAGTGGAATCCAGTCTCGAAATCACGCAGTACGAGCATATCTGCCGATAGCGTATTATATGATTCCTCAAGCTTATTTAAGAGCATTCTCATTGACTGCTCTGCCAGAGGATGATCCTTGTCAATATAGCAGTGTGTTCCCTCTGTAAATAATGAGCCTGTGCTCAGTACTTTGGAAGTCATATGCATAGGGCTTGTTTTTCGAATTTCTTCAAGGTGCCTTGATACAGATTCAGTCGCGAGCATATCATCTTTCCAAATCCCAAATGTACAATAAGTCATTAAGACAACTTGCTTGTCCTGGTCGCGGATTATATAATAGAAGAAATTCCATTTATTGGCTGGATCTTCGTTCTGTGCAAAAGTACTTTCAAGATACTGCATTCCGTCCCAATCCAAAATATTATAAGCGCCCAGATACTTGTTCCATTCCTGCTTGTCAATGTTCGCAATTGTTGTTGTCTCTTCGATCTGAAGTATTTCAGCTTGTTGTTTTATAGCAGGGAGTTTCGTTTTGATATCCATTCTAAAAGCCTGTCTTATCTTTTCGTAGCTGCTTTCGGTTTCTTCCACTGCCTTGTGAAAGTGATAATTCATTGCAAGTACAAGATCTGTTATATCTTCAATTTTATTATGCGCAGATATAGTGATACGGATTCCAGTATTTTTTATGGGTACTGCCGGGTAGATGCCAAGATTGAGATAAAAGCCCTCTGAGAAGAGGCGCTTGGTAAAATTATAAGCAGTGGCGGGTGTCCCCATTCCAAGAAAAAAAACGGGGGAGTCGTTATCAGATACTAGGGGCAGGCTGCTGTTTGAAAGCAGCGTACTGAAATGTGCTGTTTTTTTTGCAAGCTCGGTTTGGAACTCATAGATTTCTGCAGAGAGATGGATATCGCATGATGCGATTGCAGCGGCTACTGATGCCGGTTCAAGCTGGGCAGAGAAGGTAAGAGGACCGCCAAAAGTTTTAATCTTTTCACGTAATTTGCGATCGCTGCAGAAAAAGGTTGCGCCGCTGGCGCCAAATGTTTTGCTCAGCGTGCTGACAACCACAATGTTTTCTTCCAGCGTTCCAATTGCGTCAAAGATAAAACCTGTCCCATTTTTTCCTTTCCAACTCATTCCATGAACATCATCAAAATAGAGGTGGAGCTGCGGATACTTTCTGGCAATGTTCAACAAATCCTGTACTGGCGCATAATCGCCGTACATAGAATAAACACCATCTGCCATGTACCAGATTTTACCAGATTTGCCACTTAGCATCCGAATTTTGTCTTCCAGCATTTCGAGGTTATTATGGCGTATCATCTCTACTGGTATTCCTCTAAGCTTTAAAACCTGACAAGCATTCTGCACACTCCAATGCGCCTGATGATCAATAATTACTGCATCTTCATCTCTTATCAGGGTTGGGATGATTGCCATATGTCCAAGGGTACTGTTCTTAGTTATAATTGGCGGTGTATTGTACATCTGTTCAATCTTGCTTTCCAGTTCAGCATATAAGGGATGGGAAAGATAAGTTTTGGAAAGCGGAAACTGCGTGCCATAATTATTTATGGCGCTTATTGCTGCCTCTTTCAGCCTTGTGTCCTGTTCCAATCCAAGATATCCTGTAGTTCCGAAATGGAGCATTTCCTTTCCGTTAATTTTTATGCTTCGCCCATTGAGATATTCACCTTCTGCGTAAAGATGTAATATGCCTTTTTCTTTTGCATTTGAAAAGACGGTGTCAACGGTATCAATAAAATTATTGTGCTTTATTTTTGCCATTTTTTATAAGATTTTTAAGTTTTAGAATTATTATTTTTTAAATATCTGAAAAACAGACATCTAAAATTCCTTATAAAAATCGAAAGTACTTTTATTTGCAGATATTTTACTCCCAATTTGGCAAGGGTAATTCCCGATATAACAACAAATTGGTGTGTTTTGCAAGAAATAATCCACAATTGACAATTAGAATGTTTCTTAATCTTTATATTTTTGTTAAATTACAACCCTTTATTTAAAAACTGATAGGACATGATTGCGGCACATGAATCTTATGAGAATCGAAATGCGAGGTTTTGGATTGAGAAGGGAATTCTTTTTTTCGAATATAAACCTAATACTGCAATTGATTTAGAAGTGGCTATGCGTGTTGTAGCTGACAGGATTGCATTTCAAAATGAGAGACTTCTTCCTGTCTTCTGTGATACCAGGGGAATAGCATCAATTGACAAAGCAGCCAGAGACTACCTGGCTAAATCCGGATCTCTGCTTGCAAAAGCTGTCGCATTGGTTGGCAGTGAAAACGTTTCAATGACAATGAGCACTTTTTATCTGGAAATAAACAAACCATCTGTACCTACCCGAATATTTACCATTGAGCAGGAAGCACTGGATTATCTTAAAGGCTTTCTATAGAAACAGATCTAACCAGGCAGAAATATAAATAAAATCAGGACCGATGAAGAGACCCCACAATCGCCAGCGGCTAATATCCATGCACAAGATGTTATTTGAGATAGCACGGGGTAACTTCAATGGTCATATCCCCCTGAGCAGTTATGACGACGAAATTGAAACTCTGGTGGTTCTGGTAAACATGGTCGCCGAAGAGCTTAAAGAGTCTGCCTTTCATTCAGGTTTTGTGAATCCCTATATTACACACAGGATGGTAACACCTGCAACTTTTATTTTAGATGAAAACCATTCCATAAAAAATGTAAATCAGGGTGCTTTGGAAATTTTGGGTTATAATGCAGCAGAAATGCTCAAGCGTCCGATACAGGATTTCTTAAACGATGATTTCAGCAGTATGTCTGATCTTGAAAGAAAAGAATTGGAAGAAATGCTTTTATCAGGGGAAATCATTACACTGAATTTTATAACATTCAAAAAGCTGATCGTAACAGCAGAGTGTTCCGTATCCAGATTATCTGATGGTAAGTTTACCGTCCTTAGTTTTGTGGCTCCCTTTCTCCAGGTTAATGAAGCTGCTTTGGAACCATTTGAAATTAAATTAAACCGGCATTCCAATTTCAAACAAACTGATGCTCGCCTGATACAGCGGGTTTATGACTATGTATTAGCAAATTTGACCGAGCCATTGCCATCTGTTAAGGAACTTGCAAGACAGTTCGGTACAAATGATTTTAAACTCAAAGACGGATTCAGGCATTTTTTCCATACAAGCGTCTACAAGTTTTATACAGAGCAGCGCCTCAAAAGGGCTTACCTTATGATAGAGCAGACCGATATTCCGCTGAAGAATATTTCCTTTATGAATGGTTTTAACAGCTATCCTAATTTTTCTAAATCATTCAAGAAGCAGTTTGGATTTTCTCCTAAAGAACTCGGAAGGGGTAAAGCCGGTGTTTTTTTGCCATTAGATCACTTTAATCCTTCATAATTAATTTTTGATCCCGATAGTATAAGTGTTATAGGTTTGTAATTCAGAATTTTACATTGTTGGATTCAAAAGGGCTAGTTATGAGACTGATTATGAAAACGAGATTTAAGATTTTTATTGTAGAGGTTATCTGTCTTCTTTACATACTTCTTTTTGTTTATGCAGCTGTAAGCAAAGTATTGGATTTTGAAAATTTTCTAATACAAATGGGGCAGTCACCTATCTTGAGCTCTTTTGCAGGATGGATGGCAATTTTTATTCCTTTTTTGGAAATTGGAATTTCATTTCTTTTAATGTTTCGGAGCCTAAAATTCTGGGGGTTACTGTTCTCATTCTTGTTGATGTTTCTTTTTTCTTTATATATCTATATTATGTTGTACTATAGTTCATATGTTCCTTGCTCATGCGGTGGAATTTTGGAAAAAATGACATGGAAACAGCATTTGGTTTTTAATATTTTTTTCACAGTATTAGCTGTAGTTGCTTTTTTATTAATTCCTTTTAGAAATAAAACAAATATTAGATTCTGGCAATGCTTCAAATTTAAAATTTCTCTTCTAGCTGCTGCAGTATTATTAGGAAGCTTAATTCTGATATTAATGTTTCATTTTTCTGAGAACATAATTCATTATAAAAACAAATTTATCCGTCGTTTTCCTCAACATACAGCCCAGCAGATTTATCAGATTGATTTGAAATATAATTCTTATTATTTTGCTGGAAGCGATAACGGCAATTTGTATCTTGGAAATTCTACTTCGCCGCTTAATGTTTCCGTATTGGATACTTTGTCAAAAGAAATAGAACAATATAACATTACTCTAGAGAGAATAAAAATGCCTTTCTCGATTCCCGTAATAAGAGTGGGCAGTGGTCGTTTTTTTGTTTTTGAAGGCACTGTTCCTTACGTCTTCAGTGGAAGCACTGCTAATTGGCATGCTGATTTAAAATTAAACAGTGGTCACTATTTTTCAAACGCTGTTCCCATTGATTCGACAGGTTTAGCAGTTCGATATTCTATAACTAAAACGAATGAAAATGCTATTGGAACTGTGGATTTGAAAGACACTTTAAAAAGCAAAATTAACAGGAGGCTTCTTGAAAAACAATTTGATGGGATTATCGATACTGATGGTTCTTTATTATATAATCGAGCAATAAAGAAGATTATATATGTTTATTATTACCGAAATGAGTATCTGCTTATTAATAATCAATTAAAGTTAGACTTAAAAGGAAATACTATTGATACAATAAGCAGGGCTGATATTAAGTTAGTCCAAAACCAAAAAAGCGGCAGGACTACGTTTTCCAAACCGCCGTTAAGGGTCAATAGACTTAGTGCTTCGTACGGTAATCTACTCTTTGTTAATTCTTCTTTGCCTGGTCAATATGAATCGGAAGATTTATGGAAGACAGCCGTTATTGTAGATGTTTATGATCTTACCGATAAAAGTTATCGTTCAAGTTTTCCTATTTACAATATAGACAGAAAAAAAATGAGAAGTATGTATGTGTATGGAAATTATCTATATGCTCTTATTGATCAGAAATTAGTATGTTACAAACTAAGATCTCATGTGACACAGAACCGTCCAAGGGAAAAATAAAATTATAAAAGATATATCGGCCGATATCAGGGATTAGATCGAAAACCTGTAAAAGAGTAGATCGTAACCATATAAATTTTAATATTATGAAATCAAATAATTTGAAAAGATTTACAGCTCCATTAGCAGTTGTAATCTTAGGAGGAGCAGGAGCATTCTTTACTGCTTCAATGGGTAGCGTTAAGGCTGTTGATGAACGTCCGGTTTATCGATACATTTCGCAACAAGATCCGTGTCATCAAGAAGAGGTAAGATGTCAGACTGAACTAGCTGATGAAATCTGTTCCTATGGATCGACACAGTTGTTTGGAAAAGTTAATGAAGAAAGTCCAAATAATAACTGTAATCTTCCCATGTATAAAGTTCCAAACTAGAATATCATTCTAGTTTGTATGACAATGCTGTTCACGAAAGGGAACAGCATTGTTCTTTTACTGTGCTTCCATCCATTTTGATTTAGGTCCGTCTTTAAGATAATATTCAAACCATTCCAAACTTTTAAGTGTTAGGTCAATCTGATTTTTTTTGTTAGTAAAAACATGATCTTCCTTGGGGTAAATTAATAGTATGTGCTTCTTTTTTAGTCTTTTTAAAGCCATATGAAATTCTCTGCTTTGCAAAGGATCCACTGATGTGTCAGTATCACCAGTATAGGACAATAAAGGAGTAAATACATCTGCTGTATGACTTATTGGACTGTTTTTTTGAAAGCCAGAATAATTTTCAAACAATGTAGTGCCCATTCTCATCTGAAAACTTTCATAACGCCACATTTCAGGAAGGTAATCATTTTGATTAAAGGCCAAATAACCACTGCTAAGATCGCTTAGCCCAGCACCTGAAATTGCTGCACTAAACAAATTACTTTGTGTAATTATGAAGTTAGTTTCATAGCCGCCAAAGGAATGTCCGATCAAACCTATTTTTTTTTGATTTATAGGGTATTCTGCGAGCACATTCTTTACAGCTGAAGTTACACAGTCAAGTGCAGAATAACCTGGATTTCCTAGTTCGTATGAGATATCTGGCAACAAAACAAAATAGCCATTGTTTGTATAATTTGTTATGTTAAATGATGATCCATTTACAAGTGTTGGATTCATATATTTGTGTAGTCTATAAGTTTGTTTTTCGTAAATATTCACAATCATTGGATAAGTCTTGGCCTTATCAAATCCTGCAGGGAAAAAAAGTGACCCATTGAGGATTATCCCTTTTGAATTTTTATAGCTAATCAGCAAGGAATGACCCCAGGCATAATTTTTATGATGTGGATTGCTGGCAAATACTGTATGTGGGTTTTGATTTTCATTTTTTGAAATCAATTCTGGAGGAACATTAAATTTTTCCTGTAGATAGATGAAATTATTTCCGCTACCACTTTTTTTTAAGGCAGAAATATATGTGGAATTGTAAACAACGGATTCTACTTTTCTGTTTTTGTTTATAAATGAAATACCTGACTTTGAATTATCGGCGGCTTTAACATTTAAAACCATATTCTCGCCCGGAATTAATGTATGGGCTTTGAAGTCTATAATTCCAAAATCTTCTGATTTATAAAAGGCTAAACGATAAATTTTATTATCTTCTCTGCCTTGGGTAAGTCTGATGGAGGAAAGACTTTCAGTATTGAATTCCCAGAGATCAAACTCATCATAGACTATTAAAGATTTATCATTTTGTGTCCAGCCCGCAAAGCCAAATGGAAATGTAGATACACCATATTGTGTTGTTTTATTTGCAAATGAACTTTTAATACTTTTGGTTAAGCTGAAGGTATTTTTATTATCGAATGAATAGAGCTGCCAATTTTCATCCTTAAAATAAACTAGGAACTTGCCATTTGGTGAAAACGACATAGTCTTAGTAAGACCAATGCTTGGCTGTCCACTTAAAAAAGGAGAAACTTCACCTGAATGCAGCTCTAGTATAGAAAAGTCTAAATCAGGTTTTTGTTTAAAGGAAGGTTTGTTTTTTTCAGGATCATATAGCAATGCAAACCTTTGGTTTCCATTTAAAATAACTCTTGGATTTTCCTTGTTCCCTATTCGTTTTGTTCTGCCGGTTTCAGGTGTCCATTGTATCAAATGAAAATCTTCATTATTATAACTGTATTCTTTTCTGCGGGGAAATAAATCCTTATCATCACTATTCCAAATCTGGACAACATCAGTATTATTGTCAGCAGGGGAAACTCTCATGTCCTTTGCAATAAAAAAAACATTTGATTGATCCTCTGATACAGCTAAAGAGTTAAGGTAGCGTCCCTCAACGAAAACTCCTTGTGCAAAGTTTTTATCCAATGTTATATTGTAATAGTATATTTTATTTTGCGCAGTTTTGTATAAGAGGAGTTCAGTAAAATTCTTATTTTTTAATTTCTCAGGATATCCTGCCATTACAAAGCTTTTCCCACTATGGTGCCACTTAATTATTTTGTAATGAATCTGTGGGCTGACAGATAATTTTGTTGATGTAATTTTCTTGCCGAGATCCAAAATTTTAAGGTAAGAACGCTCTTTATGTTGAGAAAATGCCAATTTATTTCCATCGGGACTGAGACTGTATAAATCAACATTTGTGATCTCTTTTAATAAATTCCCCTTAAGATCACTTATCAGGACAGAGATGCTGCTGTCAGCATTTTTTTTTCTTAAAATGATATTTCTGCTTGCAGTTTGGAAAGAAGTAATACTGTCAAAACAGATTCGATTATTATTTTCTACATCATAAATTAAAAATTGATTGTTGGGAAGAAGGCAGGCAAATGAATTATTTTTTAAAAAGATTCCGTTTTTAGCGTCAGGTAAAACAGTAGTAGTTTGACCTGCAGTAGTTTTTAAGAAAGTAGTATCTTCTCCGGTTTCATAGGATAGGGAGTATGCTGCCCATTTGGCATTATTGGATAAATCAGTAATTCTGAGATTACTCCATTTTTTGTAATCTTCTTGGGACACATAACCTGCTTTTTTAATCTGCCCCATTAAAGGGCAGATTATCAAAAGCAAATTAGTACTAATCCAAAATGATCTTCTGATGTTTAGCAAGATTTTCATTAATAACCAGTATTTTGGGGTTTTAAGTTTGTATTTAAAATTAATTCAGATTCAGGAATTGGAAGTATTGATTTGTATGTAACCCATTGTGGTTTGTTGCCAGAGAGCATGCTGTCTATTGCATCAGAACGTTTAAGATCGAAAAAGCGATGTCCAAATTCAGTGAAGAATTCCAATTGACGTTCTTTTAAAATCGCCTGCAGGATATCCTGTTGGCTCACAGCAGGGGTGTTGCCTAATCCGGCTGTATTTCTTATCTTATTTAGATCTTCTTTGCTTCCAGTTAGATCACCGTTTTGCGCACGTGCCTCGGCACGTATCAAATACATTTCGCTTAATCGCAGAAGGATGGAAAATTCTGTAGAAGTTCCATTTCCTTTGTTCTTGTATTTAGATGGATAATACCAGGTTGAGGTTGCATTGGAGACAGCAGTGGTCCATGCGACTTTTCTCTGGTCTCCAGGCTGGAATGAATTTATTAACACAGCGCTTAATGCTGTTAGAGGCGGAGGACCGGACGTAAAAATAAAAGTCTGCGCTTCCAATGTATTTCCTATGGCTGTATTTGATGCAAACTGCCAGATCGTTGAAGTGCTTCCTTTTAGAAAGATTTTAGACAAGTTGCTCTCAAATGGATAGAGTGTGGTATTGTTCAATACTGCAGAAGCTTCATTTGCTGCTTCATTCCACTGTTTAGTGTAAAGATACATTCTTGCAAGCAACGCTTTTGCGGCAGATTTATTTGGCCTTGTACGATCAGATGTTAAATAAGAGGCAGGCAGATAGTCAACGGCAAGTTTTAAATCTTCAATGCAATGAAGATAAACTGCTTCGGAACTTTCTTTAACAATAGATTTATTCAACTCATAATTCGTGCTTTTAACATATGGTATGCTTCCATAAAGACCAGTCAGATAAAAATGAATAAATGCCCTTGTAAAAAGGGCTTCCCCTTTTAATTGACTTCGATCAGTTTCTAAAAGACCAGTAGAGGCTGAAACACCTTCTAAAACTGCATTAGCCCCGTAAATCTGATTATAGCTGTTGTTCCATAAGGACTTAATATTTGCATTTGAAGGCAGTATTACATTATTATAAAAATTAATAGTCCCTTCCTGTCCGTTTCCGTAAAACATAAGTTCATCCGTATAGTTTCCAAGTAAATTAGACATGCCAGTACTGTAGCCCGTAAAAAGCCCTGCATCTCTCATTTTGGCATAGACATGGGTCATGGCTGCATTGGCAGTTGTTTTTTCTTCAAATACAGCCGATGCAGTCAATTGGGAATTAGGAAGATCTACTTCTACAAAATTGTCACATGATAAGAATGTAAGTAAAGAGAATATTAATACAAATGATAACTGTAGTTTTTTCCGTATATCAAAAAAAACACCATAAAAATTCGAATAGGAATTATAATTTTTCATAATTATTTGTCTTAAAAATTAAATTGAAGTCCAGCCGAAAAAACTTTTAAAGGAGGGAGGTATCCTAATGAAGTAAATTCAGGATCGGCACCATCATAATGAGTGAATGTCAGAAGGTTCTGCCCTTCGAAGAATATCCTGCATTTGAAATCTTTTAACGGAATATCATAGGAAAGAGAAATATTTTTTAATCGTATGTAAGAGGCGTCACTTATTGCACCATCGCTTTCAAAATACCTGTAATATGCTGCAGATGCAGAACTGTTTGTTCCTGTAGTATAAACTTGGAAGTCCGCATTGTCTCCTGACTGTCGCCAGCTATTTAAAGCAGATGCAGGCTGATTACCTTCAGCTCCGGGAAGGCCGAAATAGGATGACCCATTATAATTTTTCTGTTTTGCAAACTGTAAAAGAAAATCCAGCTGCCATTTCTTATATTTTATGCTATTCTGAAGACCTCCAAAATAATCAGGAGTAAGGTCTGATATTGTCTTTTTATCTTCAACTGCAGTAAGCAGACCATCACCGTTTACATCTTCAAATGTATAAATACCCGTCTGAGGGTCTATTCCGGTATAATGATATACCTTTTTAATGTTTAATGGCTCTCCGATAACCAGTGTGTTTGCATATGTTGAGCCTTCCAGATTTGGAAAATCAAGCAGTCTGGTACGGCTGAATGTCAAATTGAAGTTACTAGTCCAGCTCAAGTTTTTATGCTGTAGATTGACAGTTCTAATGGTAAATTCAAACCCATTGTTCTGAACTAAAGCATCCAGATTTGCCTGTACCGATGTAAAACCTGTCGTACCAGGAAGTGGTATTCCTGCAAGCTGGTTGGCTGATCTGTTATCATAGTAAGCTCCCGTTAAAAAAAGACGGTCGGCAAAGAGACCTATTTCAAGAGCAGTTTCAAATTTCTTATTGGTTTCCCATGCAAAATCCGGATTAAAGAGTCGGCTTGGCTGAAGACCGCTTACATTTGAGTATCTGGTTCCTGCAACAGTATACGTGTTTAGAAACTGGTAATCACCGATCTGGTCGCTGCCTGTTGTTCCATAGCTTGCCCTAAGTTTACCGAAACTCAGCAGTGTACTGTTTTTAAAAATATTTTCTTTAGAGAACAGCCATGCAGCCCCGGCAGCTCCAAAATTGGCAAACTGCCTGCCGGGTCCAAATCGACTTGAGCCATCCCTTCTTCCAGTTAGGTTGATAATATATTTCTCATTATAACTATAATTAATCCGAGCAAAAAAGGCCTGATATTTATATAATGTCTCACTGCTTAGCAGTGTGGTTACAGAAGAAGCGGAAGCAATATTTGAAATCAGCCCGTTGTTGGCAAAACCAGAACCATATTGAACGGTCTGATTGGCTTTCTGGGACTGGAAAGTAGCACCTGCAACAGTACTTATACTGTTTAAACCAAAAGATTTTATCCAGTTCAGCTGAGGTTCTATTATCCATGAATTTCGTTCCATGCGACCGGTTGTAAGGGTAGAATTTTCTGGACCGTATCCAAAGGCAGGATTAAATCTTGTCGATGGATTAGTAGTATTCTCATTATTGTTTAAACTGGTATATCCAATATTTGCCTGAACTTGTAGATTCTTAGTCACCCCATATGATAAAAGACTGCTGGCAATTAAATCGTTGGTAAGCGCTTTGTATTTTCCTGTCAGATTCCGAAGTGGATTGTTAAAAGTGTTGTTTTCCCAGTTCAGCGAGCCGTCTGAATTATACAATGCAGGGGCATTCGGAGCAATGCTGTAGGTTTCTCTCATCAGGTCTATCTGAGGCTGGTTATTATCCTGCAATGTATAGCCTATAGTAGTATTGGCTTTAAATTTGTTATCCTCCGATTGATGATTGACATTTAAGCGAAAGCTTCCTTTTTTATATCGAAAATCACCAATATAAACGCTCCCTTGACTATTGAAATTCCCGCTCAGTAAAAATTGAGTATGCTCCGAACCGCCAGTGAGAGAAGCCTGCAGATTAGATATTTCTGCAGTTCCTCCCAAAAGTTCTTTCTGCCAATTGGTATACCTGCTCTGGTCCCAAGTACCGTTCACATCATGAGCAGTGGCAGGAATTGCAGTTATTCCGTCATTAGCGTATGCCTGTTTCCGCATCTGAATATATTGCGGCGTATTCATAAGGTTCATGAATCGTGTCACTGTTGCGACACCTGTGCTGATTTTGGCATTGAAAGTTGTTTTGCCTTGTCTCCCTTTTTTAGTGGTCACCAAAACGACTCCGTTTGCACCTCGTGAGCCATAAATGGCCGTTGCATCTGCATCTTTAAGCACTTCAATGCTTTCTATCTGGTCGGGATTGATGCTGTTTAATGGACTCGGCTGGCCGGGCAGCACTGCGGAAGCCGTACCTGAACCGATAGGATCTGCACTATAGGGAACACCATCTATAATATATAGTGGGTTGTTAGCACCTGATCTGAAACTGTTCTGTCCCCTGATTTTTATATCAAATCCTCCCCCAGGAACGCCTGTGGTCTGTGTAATGGAAACTCCGGCCATTCGTCCCTGCATTGTAGCCAGCACATTGGTTACCGGCTGGGTTTCGATATCTTTGGAGGTAATTCTGGCAATACTTCCCGTACGCTCGCTTTCCTTCACCGAATAATATCCTGCATTTACCCGTACTTCCTGCAATATTGTAGTATCGTATTCAAGTTTGATATCAATAGTAGTCCGTCCTCCAATCGGAATCATTACAGTTTTAAATCCGAGAAAGGAAACAATTAAGACCTCATCACCCGTAGCAGAAATGCTGTAATGACCATTATAATCAGTAATAACAGCAACATGACTTTTGTTTTTAATGGAGACTGTAACACCTGGCAAGGGATTACTTCCATCGGTAACTGTGCCCTGAATCTGCTGCTGCAGGATTGAAGAAAGATTCCGTCTGGGATCTTTGGCTTGAAGTGATGAAAAAGACAATATAAAGCCAAGAAAAATTAGGCAATAGAGAGCTCTTCCACCCTTGGAAAATGAATAATTATTCATAATTTTGGGATTGGTTAGTTAAATATACTTTGATTAGCTACGGTCCTCTGCTCTAGTTAGTCGCTGCTGCAGAGGGCCATTTTTTTTGGATTAAGCAAACGGCTTAATAGACATTTTTAAAGTTTTTTTTAATTCACAGGCAGTATAAGTTTAAATGTATTCGACTTTTTTTGCGAAACATTTTAAAAACATCAAGATACTGCTAAGAATAGTAAGAGAGTTTAAGGCATAAAAAAGGCATGGAACTCAGCTTATCGAACAGAGGTACTGGCGGCACCAACCACAATAAGTGAGCCCACGCCAATGACGTGAGCATCTTACTTATCCTCTCGTGGTTTAAAAAACGCCAGTTTTCTGTTCGAGATTCAAAGCGAATGCTTCAAATATTTTTAATTGAAGAGTCGCAAAATTAATAAAATCCTATTTAAAATATGTTTAAATAATTTTTTAGATTTCAAATATATGAAAAAAATCACAAAATTGTCAAATTTGACAATTTATTTTAGCGTAATAGTCTCAATTTCACTTTATGAAGGAGATTAGAAAAAAATATTATATAGCATTTGGTCAGAATTTACAAAGAGTAATGGATGATAATAAAAAAGATGTAATGACTGTTGCTTCTCTTGGAAAGATTGAACTTAAGCAGGTATATAGAGTTTTAAACGGTGAACATGGAGCATCTTTAGGTACAATAATTTCAATAGCAAAGGGTCTTGATATTGAGCCTAAAGAATTATTTGATTTTAAATTTGACTTAGAAAAGGAATAAAAAAGATGCTTAGGCATCTTTTTTATTTACTTTAAATTCTAAAAACGAGTAGTTATACCTGGTCTTTTTAATTTTTTAAAAACTAATTTGCTCTTTTAAAAAGGGAATTATGGAAAACCATAAAAGAAAACCAAATAGTTGCGTAGTTTTGATACTATTTTAGTATAAATAAAGCTAGCTAAAAATATACAGTACAAGCTATTCGCTTGTATGAATTAAGGTAGTGTAGGCTAGTTTAGTTCAAAAAATCTGCAGAAAAATACCAAAATAAACCAAAAATCCAAATAATGAATAAACCAGAAAGTGTAAGATTAGAAGTTTTTAAATTTAATTTAAGCCCTAGAAAGTCCTATAAAGGAATAAATTCTTTTAGAGATTTATTCATAAAACGAACAGAAGAACCTGCAAGTATACAAAACGAAAAATTATATTCAAGTTTTTTCAAGCATATGATTTCAATTTTAGATAGTGAATATAAGGTTGTAAAAAATAAAGCCTTTACGCTTATTAATGATAATAATCAAACTAGCTTTAGTGCATCAAAAAATATCATATATGGAGTTTTGGAAGGCGGACAAATGGGTGAAGGAAAAACTAGACGAAAATTAAAAAATAAAACTAATTCAAATTCGTTGGATGGTGACGTTATTAATGATAAATATTTCTTTTACATACATGCACCATTAAATGACAGTAATGGATATATTATGTTTCAAATTTATCAACAAGATAATATTCGTGAAGAGTTTATGAGTTTTATTTTCAAAGAAATATTTAAAAATGAAACAGACTATAATATGCCTAATTACGATGTTTTTATTCCTGAATCAATAAAAGAAGAATTTAAAAGTTCTGCAAAAGTGAAAGAATTAAAATTTACAGAAACAGTTTTATCTACAGAAATTGAAAAATCTGCAAGTTTTATGTCTATAAATGAAAGTTATAAAATTGAAATCAAAATCACTCCTGTTAAAAGTAAAATACAAATGTCTTTACTTGACTCTTTAGTGAAACCATTTTTGAAAAAAAGCTTTAATGGCATTGGATTAGATAATTTTGATAAAAAAAATGTAGTTCTAAAAAACTCAAATAAAAAAACAGCAACATTTGAAATGGATGGGACAGGTGATATAATGCCTAGAATATATTTAAAAGGGAGAATTCCTATAAATACATTTGGTGTTCCTGATTTTGAAGAGTTAAAAAAATATTGCGATGGAATATTAGATGGAATATTATCCGAACAACCTGTGGTAAAAGAAATATAACTATGTTTTTGAATGTAAAAAATATAAAAAAAAATGCAAAAAAATCATTATACACAAATATTAATGGTGAGGAAGAAAAATGGAGCTACGCCTACATTTTTGTAAAGATAGTTATTCCGATTATTAGTTGCTTTATTGTATATATCAATCAAGACAAATTAATGGAAGATCCGAAAGTGATAGTAATGTTATTATCACTTTTTTCAGGATTAATGTTCGGAGTATTGATAAAAATTCCAGATAAATTTAAAGATTTAGAACCTAAAGAAAATGAAACAAAGCTTGAACAAACTAAAAGGAAACAGATAAAAAATTATCTAAAACTTTTTATGTATTCTTTATCATATTCAATTTTAGTTGCTCTTTTTTCAATATTTTTTGTTATCTTAAATTCATTTTTTCCGAGTTTAATAGAACTAGATTTAACACATTATAAAATAGTAGAAAATATTGGACAATTTGATTTCTTAACAACTCTACCGCTAATGTTTATAATTTTTTACCGCATATTATTGGTAAATTATCTTTTAAACTTTTTATTTTTCATATTTCGGGCTGTAACAAATTTATATGAATTTATGCTGTATGAATTCAGTAAAATTAAATAAAAAAGCAACCTAAAAAAGTCATTTCAATTTGCAAACTAATTGAATTATTGTATTGCATTTTCGTTTAAAGGTTAAATTACTTAATATTCTAATTCAAAACCACCTTCAATAATAAAACTTTGAAGTAGTTTGTCAAGTTTAATGTTTACTTTGGATGCAGATATTGTTACGCCGTCCAATTTTTCAAAGTATTCCTTAGCTTTTCTTTTATCTACAGTGTTTTTTAGTTCATCAAAACGGCCATAGTCATTGATGTTTAACTCATTTATAGCAATATTCATTAAACTACGAAGTTTTGATTCTGCTAATCCAAGTACATTTGTAATTATTTTAATTTGGTCGTTTTTTGCATTGTATTGATATTCTGTAATATATTCTCTGAATGTTTTGCCGCTTTCTAATTTTGCTACACCACTTTGTACATCATGAATAAAAATGTTAGCATATTTCTGTTCCTCCTGTGTTAGAAAAGCAAATGATTTGTGTAATTCATCCAGCGTGTTTTGTAATTCGGCTTCGCCAACATGTTGCTTTTTAAGGTTTTTAAGAAATTTATCAAATCGAGAGTTCATATAATCTGCATCAATTTTCTCGGTATCGATCTCTGTTAGGTATCCTTCAATTTCAAATGGTATATCTGGTAAAGTTCCTCCACCAGTGGGATTGAACAGTTCTTTGTAACGAAGGGCTAATATTAGATAGATATCTTCATCAAATAACATTTCTATTACTACTTTACTTTTACCTTTTCCAAATTCATATTGGAGTTTTTTCCAATTAAAACCTTGGATTTTGGCAGCTTCTAAAAAATTATTAAAATCCTTGAATAAGGATGCAAATCTGCCTCTTTCCGATAACTCATCGGGTAATCTTTCGAAATTTTCAATTCTAGCCCTTATGAATAATTGACTTATTTCACTAAACACATAATTCATAGAATTTAGGTTTTGATCTAAATGATCTACAAATAATGCAATTGGTTTATCTCCAGAATACAATTTTATAGCATTATTGATGTTGCGTTCCATTGTATTTGGAAATCTGTAATAGCGTATCGTACCGAACGGTTTATCTGGACCAAAAAGACGATTGGTACGCGAAAATGCTTGAATAATATTTTCATATTTAAGCACCTTATCCATAAACAGGGTGTTAATCCATTTTGAATCGAAACCTGTTAGCATTTGGTCAACTACAATTAGGATATCGATTTGTTCCTCTATTTTATTTTCAATTCTTATGTAGGGTTCTTTATGAGCCAATCTAGCAGCAATGTCCTTTTTAAATTTTCCGTGATTTGCTAATTTAAAATCTAGATTATATCGCTCATTATAGTCGGTTAGAATTTCTACAAGACCATCTTCTTTATATTCTGAATTACCATTATTATCAATATTAGGGTCAAAAAGAGCAGTTATTTTTAAATCAGGTTTTAAGTTTTTTATTAATCTGTAATAAATTATAGCATCGGCTATACTTGTAGTTGCAAAAATTGCATGAAATTTTCCGTTTTGACTTAGCATCAGCCAGCTTTCCAAAATATCTTGTACCACTTTGTCAAAATGCTCTTGACGATCGTACTGCGATTTTGGTACATAATCTTCAATTCCTTTCACAGGATTACCCGCATTATCTAAATAACCTGCCATTCTCACTTCGTTCATGAACTTATTAAAGATTTCTCTTTTTTTAGGATCTGAAAGCGCATCGGTTTCATCAATAGCTTTTGCTTTTTCAAGTGCCACCGCTCTACGTAAATCACGGTCTTTGTACGTTAACATTTTATAGGGATCAAAACCTAATACATTTTTATCTCGAATTCCATCAGCAATACTATACCTATGTAATTCATCTCCAAAAACCGTTGAAGTGGTATTTAATTTCTTTTGATTTTCTTCTTGAATCGGAGTTCCTGTAAAACCAAAAAATATAGCAGAAGAAAACGTTTCTTTTATAGTTATAAGCATATCACCAAAAGTGGAACGATGAGCTTCATCAATTATAAAAACAATTCTTTTACTATTTATTACATCTATGTCATATGTATGTAATCCTTCTTCTTCATCCTTAATATTGCTCAATTTTTGTATAGAAGTGACTATCAGTGTATTTGCCGGATCATTACTCTTTAATTTCGCAACTAAAACGCCTGTGTTCTCGGTTGCCTGAATGTCTTCATTTTCATCTGAAAATCCTCGGTATTCTTTTAAAGACTGCGTACCTAGTTCAATTCTGTCCATCAAGAAGATTACTTTATCTGCATCTTGAGAGTTAGCAATCAGTTGAGCTGACTTAAAACTTGTCATGGTTTTACCTGAACCTGTAGTATGCCATATATATCCGCCTAGTGCATGTTTACTCTCCCAATCGGTTTTGGCTACTTTATCTGATATTGCGTTTGCTGCAAAGTATTGATAACTACGCATTACTTTTAATACCCCATCCGTATTATCAGGAACGGTGTAGAAGCCAATTAACTGATGAGCCATTGGAATGGAAAGTAAAGAAGACGCAATTTCGTTCCAATAGTTTTTAGGTTCATTGTTGAAATCTGCCCAATGAAAATAAAAGTCTTTATTGAATTTGCCATCGGGACCAGGATTGGCAAAATAAACTGTTTCTTGTGGCTCCATTGCAACAAATATTTGAACGAGTGAAAACAATCCTGAAAATATGCCTTCTCGGGAGTACTTTTCAATTTGATGATACGCTTGACTAATAGCCATACCGCTCTTTTTTAACTCTACATGGATGAGAGGCATTCCATTTATTAGAAGTACTAAATCACCACGTCTGTCATTTAACATTTTAGACTTACCTTTGAATTGAGGTTGTTGTGCTATTTGATAACGACTTTGACCGGCAGCAATTTCATGACGATCGTAAATTTTTAGACTAACTTCTTTACCAAAGTGTAAAACATCGTCAGGATTGTCTCTAGTTATGGCTACTGTTTTACCATTGATAAAACCATTTAATTTTAATGGCGTTCGTAAAGTATTAATTTGCTCTAGAATTTGTTGCATTTCACCTTCTGTTAATGGATGATCGTTTAAACGATCAATACCTCTGTTGTTTTCAAAGAGTATTTTTGCCCAATTATTAAGCAGATCTTGTTCTGTAGGACATTTAAGCAATTCTTTTTCCCAACCTTTTTGGGTTAACGCTTGTATTAATGTTTCTTCAAATTCTGTTTCGGATGTGAAAGTCATGGTTTAAATGTCTTTTAAGTTCTGTCCTGATAATGAATTGGTCATCTTTTCAAAACAAGCTTTTTTAATATTTTTTATCTTTTCATACTCTTTTTTATGCAAACCAATAAGATTATCAATCTGTTGAAAGAAAGTTCCGATTTTTGTTTGCTCATCAAGAGATGGATATAAGATTTCAACTTGTTTTAAATCTTTATTTCTTAAGTGTACGACGGATTTCCCTTGAGCCAATTTTGTTAACTTTTTTTGCTGAGTTCCGTTAGAAATAGATAATGCTAAAAATGTTGAATTGATACTGGAATCGGGATATATAATATTGAGGTCTCCCCCTAAAATGACACCAGATTGAATTAAAGCTGAAGCTCTAGCAATGTCTTCTGCAGATTCACCAGAGGCAGGAACGATAACCTCCTTTCCAGTGCTGTATACTGCATCATTATTTGCATTGACAAAAGTGTTTACTTCAGAAATAATCGATTGATAATTTGTGTATAATGAACCATATAGAATTATTGGAGTTCCTTTTTCTACCAAGTCCTTTTTAGAATAGCCTTGGCCTTTAGAAAAATTAGCTCGATCATCCAACTTACATTTAGTCCACGCATCATCAAATTCTGAAAAACGAACTTCGGGTAGAATATTACCATATTTTGGAAACATTTTTTCAAGCATAGCTTTTTTGATTGTTGTTAACTTATCAAAATTGATTTTGTGATATTTAATTATGAAGTCCAACCGATCAAAAAGTTGTCCAATTTGTTTTTGTTCTTCTTGAGATGGTGAAATATTTACTTTTAAAGATAACAGATTTTCAGGTTTTACAGATTGTCGTTTTACTACTGTTCCTTCTTCATATTGTAATGCTCTTAGTTTAAATTTTTCACTTTTCACAATCAATTCCACAAAAGAGGGCTCTATTTTTGTGGTAAACGTTACATAAATAGGAGAAATAACCCCACGACCAAGTTTGTTGCGGTCTATAGCTCCATATTTTAGATTTGAAGGATTGTAAACAATGTCGTTTAATTCCGTTAGCTTATAAATTTTATTTCCCTGATCAAGTGTAAGATGGTCTCTATTATTTGATTTTCTTTCACTTCTATCAATAACCCCTTGGCCAGCTGCAAAAGCCAGTATAGGTGCGTCTTCTGAAATTTTTTGAAGTACTTTACGCTCTGTTAAAATTTCTCCTAAATCGCGTTCTTCCCAATCTTCTGTATAACCAGCAAAGCGAACTTGCGGATTTGTATTATTCTTCGCCATGTAGTAATACTTTTAGTTCGGTAAGACCTTTCATGTCAAACTCATTTCCACTTAGTTCACCAATTAATGATGCTAGTGATTTCTCAGCTTCATTTATTTCTTTGGCTACATCAGAATATGTAGTAGAATATTTATCTGCCAAAACTTGAATTTTACTTGTTAGTTTATCTATTATAGTTACCGGTAAACTTTTTATTGAAGTAATAATAGGATTTACCCATTTTAATTCTAATAATTCCAATACTTGTTCATCAGTAAGGTTTTCGATGGTTGATTTTGTTTTTAAATGCAATTCAATTGCTTCTGCTTTTATTTTTGTTTTTAGAGCTTTTTCCTCGACTATCAAATCATCGACTTTCAAAATAATGTCTTCTAAAGAACCTTTTTCAACTTGTATTTTTTTCTTAATTTCTGCCCTAATTAGTTTAGCTTCTTTAATCAAAATTGCGTTTACAAACCCATCTTGTGCTTCATTTACCGCTTCTGCTTCCTTATCTTCTTCTGAAAGTTTATCTAATAATTCCTCATATAAAGACATGATTTCTACCACACGACTCTCTTTGTCTAGTATGCTTTTTACTTCTTTAATTAAATAATTATTTTGAACCAGTTCAAAAGGTATAATTCTGCCTAACCAACCGTCTTGTACCTCGTGATCTTTACCATTTTTCTTTTTTATAACCATGTTGGGGTCCACCTTTTTAGTAGCTTCGAAACCTTCGGTTTGCATTATTTCTAAATCTACTTTTATAATATCCCATTTGTCATCTAGCAGTTGATAAGCTTCGTATTTATCAATTAGGGGTATGTTTTGTAATCTTTTGAAAACATCATCACTTAATACTGTTTTTTCTCTGTTTATTTTCACCGTATTCCAGTTGGTTAACAATTCCACTTTTAAATACGCATCAAAATTGTTAAATGTTGTATTGAAATTAGTAGCAAATTTTTGTACACTAATATGACTTTCGATTGTGGCATTAATATCCTGTACTTTTAAATCGGCATTTACGTTTGAGTTTTTAACGAATAAGGCTTCACGCAAATTAGGAAACGCCTCCCAATAAACTGCTAATTCGTCTATTTCATTTTCGGGGATACCTCCAAACATAGATGCATAAATGTCCCAGCTTTCTGCATTTTCAGAAGAATCTATATAACGCGGTATATTAAGATTGTATTCATTTTCTCTAATAAAGTCTTTTTCAACAAGCTTTGAAAATTTAGGTAAAGTTTTGCGGTCTCTTATTGTATCGGCAATTCTTTTTATGTCTGAGGCTCTAAGCTTATTGTTTTTTCCTTCTTTTTTAAAGCCTTTAGACGCATCAATTATCAATACATCAGTATTTTTACGTTTTTGTTTTAAAATAATTACTACAGTAGGAATGCCAGTACCGAAAAAGATACTAGGAGGTAAACCAATGACCGTATCAATATGGTTTGCTTCAATTAATTTTTCACGAATTACACTTTCTTCACCACCTCTAAATAAAACGCCATGAGGTAAAACAATTGCCATAATACCATCTGGTTTTACATGAAACAAGTCATGTAATAGAAAAGCATAATCAGCCTTAGCTTTAGGAGCTAATCCAAACCTTGCATAACGTGGGTCGTTTTCTTTGTTTGTTGAATCCCATTTTTGAGAATAAGGAGGATTTGAAACTACGGCATCTACATAAAGTGGGTTATATGAATGTAGCGTATCATTTTCGTCGAAATAGGGCCAATCGTCTTCTAATGTATCTCCATTACGTGTAACAATATTATTTGGTAAAATACCACGCATGACTAAATTCATTCTAGTCAGATTATAGGTGTTTTTTTTTAGTTCCTGTGCAAAATATTTTATGTTATTTTCATCATCCATGTGTTTTGCCACACTATTACCTATATTAATTAGTAAGGAGCCAGAACCACTTGTGGGATCATAAATTTGAATTTCTTTTTTATTTTTAAGATGTTCAGCAATGATTTCAGAAATTAAAACTGAAACTTCATGAGGTGTATAGAACTCCCCAGCCTTTTTGCCAGCATTAGCGGCAAATTTTTCTATTAAATATTCATAGATAAATCCAAGCATATCATAATCTTGCTTTCCATCCATTGGAATATCTTTTATTAAATGAAGAAGATCACTTATCGCTTTTGTCTGTGAAGCTGAATTATCACCTAGTTTGCTGAGACCGGTTTGTAAAGTATCGAAAATTCCATCAAATAGTTTTTTATGAGCTGGACTAATTAACCTACTAAAAGCCGACAAAGCTTCTCGGACATTTGATACATCAAAATCTTTTCCATTATCAATCCATGTAGAAAATAAGTTATCATAAGAAATAAAGTATCCAATGTTTTTTTTGATATGATTAACTGTTTCAGCATCTTCTTCCGACAGTGTTTTAATTTCGATTTCCGTAAATTCTTCTTTTTTGACGAATTGTAATTCTTTGTCTGATAGATATTTATAGAAAATAAATCCTAAAATATAATCTTTATATTCGTTTGCCTCAATTTTAGAACGCATTTGGTTGGCAGATTCCCATATCTTGGCTGCAAGTTGTTGTTTATTCATGTTTATTTACTCTTTGAAGCAATTATTTTAATTAAAATTTTTATACAATAGTAAAGCTTCGGGGTTGCTTTTAAAAATTTATTTAGTTTTGTTATCTTTTAAAATTTCTAATCTTACTCTTATTACTTTCTTTTACACGCATAATATTGAATTAGATTTTAGGTTTTTGGTTGGAAATAATTCTGTAAATTGAGACCAACGCAATTGTCATGACAGTACTATGATACTTTTTTTAATCAGTAAATTATTCAGTAAATCGGATCCCTCGTATTAAATTTCTTAATTCAAGATTTATAATGTATGTTGTTTTAATTGTTTCAACACAATCTGTATTGTATATTGCTCACGTTTCATTAAGTATGTTTTCATTGATACTGAAGCCAAATTGCCAAAACAATAAAGTAAGAATCCTATAAGATTGAATCGAAACTTGCTGTTTACTTTGCTTAATAAGTTGAAATAAGTTATTTCTGAAATTGATACACTATTGGTAATATCTGCCATAATTACTGGTACTATTGTTATGCTAAATATTGCTAATTATTATTTCTTTTGAGGGAATGTGCTATGTTATTGCCAATCTACAAACATACTAAAAAGCAATCGAATGTAAAAGAGGGTTTTCTGATATTATAGATAACATAAACAATAAAAGGATAGAGATTTTTTTATGAAATGAAAACGGTTTTATGAGGTTGTTTAAATGCAAATTGACTATAGTGATTTAGTTATTTTCATTGAAAGTCCCTTATGTTTTACATCTCTCTGAATTGTCTTATTTAAGTGTGCGAAGATTTATGACTTTGCATTTTTTGATAATTTCTATAATATTAATCTAATCCAAAAGATTCAAGACGGAAATAGACTTCCATGAAGTGACAAGTTCACCTGTTATTTAGATTTGAAGCATTTATGCATTTAAATTACATTTTTATAAATTTTAAAAGTGTAATTATGGAGAAAGATATTGACTACAATAATTCAAAGTTGACACCGGAAAAAGCTTTACAAATGCTTAGATCTGAGGGATTAGATGTTACTATTGAACAGGCAGAGGAAATCTTGTATTTCTTGCGAATAATTGCTAATATCGCTGTTTTGAAATATTTAAATAAAACAAAATGAGTAAGATAGCGGACTTATACATCAGAGTAAGTACTGACGAGCAGGCAGAGAAAGGCTTCTCCCAGCGTAATCAGGAAGAAATGCTAAGGAAATATTGCAGCATAAACCAAATACAGATACGCAATATAATTTATGAAGATCATTCAGCAAAGACTTTTAACAGGCCACAGTGGAAAAAATTTCTAGCTGATATAAAGAAGCATAAGAATAAAATTAATATGGTTCTATTTATGAAATGGGACAGATTCAGCCGTAATGCTGGTGATGCTTATCAAATGATCAATCTGCTAAGAAAACTCGGTGTAGAACCACAGGCTATAGAACAGCCGCTTGATTTGAGTGTTCCTGAAAACAAGATGATGCTGGCATTTTATCTTGCAGCACCTGAAGTTGAGAATGATCGAAGAGCCCTAAATACATTCCAAGGACTTAGACGTGGCAAGAAAGAGGGTAGGCATATGGGAATGGCTCCTTATGGATACGCCAATAAAATAACAGAAGACGGGAAAAAGTATATTGCCATTGTACCGGAGAAAGCTGTAAAAGTTATTTGGATCTTTGAACAGATTGCTAAAAATATTTTTAGCACTGAATCTATTTATCAAATGGCAAAAGAAAAAGGCTTTGCTATATCTAAGAATAACTTGTGGCTTATCATAAGGAATCCCCTTTATTGTGGAAAGATAGTTGTTCCTAAGTACAGAGATGAAGAGGAGAGGTGGGTGAATGGTCAGCATGAGCCAATTATCAGTGAGGGATTGTTTTATCGTGTACAGGATGTTCTTGACAGTAAAGCCCGGACATATAGGCCGAAAATTAAGACTATTGAGAATTTTCCTTTGAGAGGCTTTTTTCTTTGTCCAAAGTGCGGTCAGAAGTTAACAGGCAGTAAATGTAAAGGAAGGAATAAATATTACTATTATTATCACTGTGATAAAGTTTGTAAGTGGAGAGTGAATTCCGAAATAGCTAATAAGGTTTTTAAAGAACATTTAAATAAATTTAAACCTTTAGAAGAAGTTAAGAAATTATATACCGCAGTTCTGCTTGAAGGTTACAGAGAACATACTGGAGTAATAGCAGGTGAAAAAAAGAAATCACTTGAACAGATTGCAGTTTATGAAAAGAAATTATCCGTAGCCAGAAATTTATTAGTTACAGAGAAAATCGATGCTGAAGATTACAATCTTATGAAAATTGAGTACAATGCAGTTATCAGTAAGTTGGAAAAAGACATTGGAAATGTAGAAGATGACAGGGCTAGTATAGAGCATCTAACAACGACTGGATTGGAAAACCTTTTAAAGCTAGGGGAGGCCTTTGATGGTGGGAATTTAGCTGATTCTAGAGAATTAATTGGTTTAATTTTTCCCGAAAATTTCACATTTCAAGAAAATAAAATCCGCACCGCCCGAGTCAATGAAATGGTCAACTGTATTTATCTGGTAAACAATAGATTACGGGCAAAAAAAAATGGGACAAAAGATGATATTTTTCTTTTGTCCCGAGTAGTGACCTCGACTGGATTCAAACCAGTAACCTTCTGAGCCGTAATCAGATGCGCTATTCAGTTGCGCCACGAGGCCTTTTTGTTATCAATTAGCTAATTTTTTGTAGCTTTGTTGATTGCTTATTGCGGGTGCAAAGATAGGCATAAATGTGAGATAAACAAGCAAAAAATAACAGAAAAATAAAAAAAAATGAAGATTGAAAATTATGTGCGTGATATTCAGGGGTTTCCTAAAGAAGGAATTTTGTTTAAAGACATTACTCCGTTACTAATTAACCCCGAAGCGCGAACAAATTGCCTGCAAATTTTGGTTGATTCTTTAAAAGGACAAAAAATTGACAAGGTCGTGGGAGCAGAGTCGCGTGGCTTTTTCTTCGGAATGTTGCTCGCTCAAGAATTAAATGCCGGATTTGTGCCTGTTCGAAAACCTAAAAAACTTCCTTTTGAAACAATTTCTGCTTCTTACGAGTTGGAATATGGTTCTGATATTTTAGAAATGCATACTGATGCTATTCAAAAAGGAGATCGTGTATTAATTCACGATGACGTGCTTGCGACTGGCGGTACTGCAAAGGCGGTTTGTGAATTGGTCGAAAAACTGGGAGGCGAAATTGTACAATGCAATTTTCTAATGGAACTGACTTTTCTTAACGGAAGAGAAAAAATAAAGAATAATCCTATATTTGCAGCAATAACCTATTAGCCTTTTCGTAAATGAAATTATTTTACTATTTAGTTTTACTTGTTTTATTGTCTTCTTGTAATAATAATGAAGGAACAAAAAAAATACCGCTTAAAACTCCGGCAACAGATAGAATAATTGAAAATAATGTTGTAAACTCTTCTAATAAAAAATTCAAAAGTAGTCTAAGACCCAGTCAAGATTTAGAATTGCATAAAGTATATATTGATACCGTTCAGTTTATTGAATATAATACCGACTTTGATTATTTTTTTATTGAAGTAAAAAAAGGAAATCATATCGCTGGCTTGAATACCAACAGTGACAACATAAATTTTAATCGAGGAGATATATTAGAAGTAAAATGGAAGATAGATAGTATATTTATTGCTGGAGATGGTGAAACTTTGGATTTTTCGGAGTGGCTTGTCAATGCAAAGAAAATCAAAGATGGTAACTTAAGTTTGTTTAAAAAGAAGTATAAGAAAACAATAAAGTTTTACACAGACAAAGAGAATATGTCTGATTGGTATAAAGATTTATTGTATAAAAACGTTGAATATTATCTGGCAAACTCTAAAAAAGAACTTGTAAAATTACACATTCAAAATACTTCGCCAGACGAGCAATTGAGTTATTCTATAGAAGATCAGGAACGTGACGGAAAATTGTATACGGTATTAGGATTAGCAAACGATTTTGAAAACCGTACGAGTATAATTCAATGGTTATATTTTGATCAGGAAAGTAAAAAACTTTATGAGTACGATCTGGCAAATGACAAACTAATTGATTTTCCTTAAAGTTAGGTTACAGATTACACAAAAACAATTTTATGCTTTATAGCATAAAGTACAAGTCCGATTCGGGTTTTTATTTCAAGTTTATCAAAGAGTATTTCTCGGTAACCGTCAATAGTTTTTGGACTCAAACACATCTGTGACGCAATTTCCTTATAAGTCATTTCGGTGCAGGCATGTTTGATAAAGACAATCTCTTTTTCTTTTAAATTGATTTTTCTATTGTCGCTATTGACTTTATTAATAAGCATTCCAGAAACTAATTCTGTGAAATAAAAGCCCTTTTCGACTACACATTCTATTGCTTCCCTAAATATTTCTGGCGAAGTATCTTTTAGTAGATAACCTTTGGCACCATTCGTAATCATTTTGATGATGATTTCCTCGTCGTCATTAACAGATAAAGCAATTACTTTGAGATCTGGTCTATTGTCTTTTAACCATTTCATAGTACTTAATCCATCGAGAACGGGCATATTGACATCGAGCAAAATAAGGTCGATTGCCGCCGAAGTATTCTCTTCAAGATAATCAATAAATACTTTTCCATTTTCAAAACGGTGAATAACATCATAATCACCAAAACTTTTAATTAACAATTCTAGGGACTGCGAAAAAAGCAGATGATCGTCTACAATTATAATTTTATTTTTTGGGTTAGTTTTCATGGTCTTGCGTTAAAGGATATTCGATAGTTACACTTGTTCCAGTTTTATCAGAATTTATAATTAATACAGCACCAATTAATTTGGCTCTCAATCTCATATTATTAAGACCTAATCCTGAATTTGATTTTTTATTGTCGTATCCAATTCCGAAATCTTTTAATTGTAATTTAAAAACGGAATCAGTAGTTTCGATGTTCACATCAAATAAATCACTTCGAGAGTGTTTTAAGCTGTTGTGAAGAGCCTCTTGGAAAATTCTGTAAATGATTAATTCATGTTCCTCATTTATGGTCGGAATTGTTCCTATTTGATTAAAATTGTATTTGATCTTTTTAAGTTTCTTAATTCTTTCCAAATCCTGCTGAATAGCTTCAAGAAAGTTGTTCTGAAGCAAATTGTCTTTATTGATAATTCTTGAAAGAATTCTCAGTTCGTCCAAGGCTTTAGCTAAAACAGCTTTCATGTCTTTAAGTTCACTAATCTGAACATTTTTATTGCTGATTGAAATATTAAGCTGCATAATAGCGACAGATATAATCTGGCCGATATTGTCGTGAAGTTCTTTACTAATTTCAGACAAAGTCTGATCTTTTATTTCAATTCTGGTTTTAACCAGCTCTGATTGGAAATACAAGTCGGCCTCCATTTTCTCCACCACAAAGTTGTTTTTCTTCTTTAAAAAATAAAAGAAAATTATAAGTATAACGATAAGAAGGGTAAAGAAAACGATACCCAGAGAAATGACTAATAATTGTATTTCTTTTCGCTCCATATAAAACCTATTATAAAACAACTGTGAGCCAGAAAATTTAAGATAAACAGTACTAAGCTAAATATTGATTCGTCTTGTTTAATTAAGAACCAATTAATAGCCAGCATAAATGGTGTGAAAGGAACGTGAAATACAAGTATTCCGAAAATATACCAGAAAAAAACAGACTTTTTAAAGTTTAATATTTTTTCTGAATTAAAAATCTCTATCAAATATAAGCATGACAATATCAGCACTAATAAAACACCTATCGCAAAACTATATGTAAATGAACGGTTCAGGTCTTCTTTAAAAAATAAAAGATTTAAAAAAAAAGAAACGATAAATAAGACAAGAAATATAGCTGCGCAAACCCGATGATTGATTTTATTTAATAAGGCTCTTAGAAGTAAGATATAGGCAGAAAAACTGGCAAACATGTAAAAATTGTAAACATAAAAGTTCAGCAAACCCGTCCATTGGGTAAAATAATAGCCTACAATTTCTGTTACAATTGAAAACCAGATTAAAAGTACTAAAAATTTAGCTTTATTACCAGGAAGTTTTGGCAGGGAAAACAAGCCGACTATTCCTGATAATAAAGCCAGATAAATGATATAAGATCTTAAAAATTCAAACATAGTTTTAGTATAATAAACTTGGTGGTCTTCCGATGTTTCCGTAATTCATTGGGTCAAGACTTTGAATATCAGAAGAAGAAGCTTCTTGCACTAAAGCAAAATTTTGAATTTTTGCTGTGTTGTTTTCTATCTTCTTTCCCGTGGGAACTAAAAATAAAGTTGTCAGCCCGGCTTTTTCTCCGTGTTTTTCATCATCTGGATAAACTCCAAAATAAAAGCGGATTCCGTCTACGTTATAACCATCTTTTGCTCCATTAGTTTTGATGTAGTGAATGTAGTTTTCTAATTCTTCCAAAGAATACCAAATGGCATTTGCATCTTCTTTCTGCGCTTTTTTTGCTGTAAGCGAAGCTCTTTTGTTGTTGTAATTCACATTTAATTGTCTAGCAAATTCTTTTGTAATTAACTGACTTGGTTTTGCAGGAGGATTTTTCATGATTTTTATTGATTATTGGTTAAGGGTTTAGTTAACAGGATTTTGAGTTCTGCTGGTGACAAAATTATTTGAAACCTAAAAAATGAACAAGGGGAAATACACCCTTTTTTCTACAGGTAAATTTATTCAAAAAAATGGGTTAAAGTACTGTTATATAATATTTTATAAAAATAGAATTTTACATTATCAGTTTTTCTTTAAAAAGCCCAGGAGAAAAGACAGAAAGCATATTAATAATTAACTTTTTAAAAAGCTTCAAATGAATTAATAATAACCATTACCATAAATAAAAAATCATGAGAACTATAAAAGCAGGAGCAAAGTCTCCAGAAGTTTATTACTTAAATGAGCTTTTGGCAAAATTAAAATACAGTGTAATTGTTTCCGATTATTTCGGAACAGCAACCGATAAGGCAGTTAAAGATTTTCAATCCAATAATAATTTAGTTGTTGACGGCGTAGTAGGACTAAAAACCTGGTCGGCACTTTTAGAGAAAAGTAAAAATAGTTTTTCGTCTAACAGCAAACTGCTTTCAGAACAAAATTTAATCGATTTTTCAAATCAGTTTAATCTTGAACTGGCAGTTGTAAAAGCGGTAAATGAAGTAGAAAGCAACGGAAAAGGTTTTTTAATTGACGGACGTCCGAAGATTTTGTTTGAAGGCCATATTTTTTGGCGTGAATTAGAGAAAAGAGGAATTAATCCGAGATCTTATTTGAATTCTAATAATCAGGATATTCTATTTGAAAACTACACTAAAAAATATTATGTAGGAGGAACAGCGGAATATACGCGTCTGGAAAAAGCGAGAAACTTAGGTCAAGACAAAAAAATAAAAGATGCAGCCAACAGTTCAGCTTCGTGGGGATTGTTTCAGATAATGGGTTTTAATGCGCTATCAATTGGATATAAAAGCGTAGATGAATTTGTAGAAAAAATGAACCAAAACGAAGGCGAACATTTAAAAGCTTTCGGATTATTCCTAGAAAAAAACAATTTGATATCTCTTCTCAGAAATAAAAACTGGGCGTCTTTCGCTCTAAAATACAATGGATCAGCCTATAAAACCAACAAATATGATGAGAAGTTAATGAAAGCTTATCAGAAATACTTGTGAGAATTAAAAATTTAGAAATTAGAATTTAGAAATTAGAATTTAGAAATTAAAAATTTAGAATTAAAAATTAAAAATTAGCTCTAAATAAGCCTTTGTGGATCTTAGCGAGAGTTCTTAGAGGTATAATCTATGTTCAAAAACCTGAAACCTAAAACTTGAAACTTGAAACTTGAAAACTGAAACAAAAAAACAAAACCCGACAAGATCTTTAAAATCAGTCGGGTCTTTTATTTTATAATAACAGGAAACTTATCTTAAACTTGCTCCAAGTTCAGTTTCTAACGTTTGTTGTAATTTAGACATGATTTTATCAATCTGCGCATCCGTTAACGTTTTGCTGTTATCTTGAATAGTAAAACTCAAAGCATATGATTTTTTGCCTTCTGGTAATTTATCACCTTGATAAACATCAAATAAATTAATGTCTTTTAAAAGCGCTTTTTCAGTTTGCTTAGCCAAATTAAAAATGCTTTCGTAAGAAGTATTTTGATCAATTAATAAAGCTAAATCTCTGCGAACTTCAGGATATTTAGGGATTTCAGTATACTTAATTTTTCCAGTAATGATTTTTAAAACCAAATCCCAGTTAAAATCAGCATAATAAACATCTTGTTTGATTCCGAAGTGCTTCAAAATAGGTTTTTTAACAACACCCATTTCAACCAAAATATCATTATTATAAGTAATTGCAGTTCCTTCAGAATAAATATCAGATTGAACCGGCGTATTTGAAATCTTTTCAATTCCTAAACGAGATAAAATTGCTTTTACGTATCCTTTCAATAAGAAGAAATCTGTTGTTTTCTGCGGACTTGTCCAGCTTTCTTTGTTTCTGTTTCCAGAAATTAGTAAAGAAAGATGTTTGTGCTCTTCATATCCGTTTAAATATTTATGATATGTTTTTCCGAATTCAAATAATTTTAAATCCGAATTTTTTCTGTTGATATTATAAGAAACCGCTTCTAATCCAGAAAACAATAATGACTGACGAAGTGTTGCCAAATCACTGCTCAACGGATTCAGCATCGAAACGTTGTGTTCTTCTTTTAAAGAAGTTGATAATTTTGCGTAAGCAGCAGTTGTCAATGAATTCGCCATCATTTCATGGAAACCTTGAGAATTCAATTGAGAAGCAATTACGTTTTGTACTTTATAATCTTCAGTTCTTGGTGAATTCGCTACTGTCGCATTAAATTTCTTAGAGAAATTAATGTTATTGTATCCATAAACTCTTAGAATCTCTTCGATTACGTCAATTTCACGCTGAACATCAACGCGGTATGCTGGAATAGTTAAACCTAAACCAGAATCTGAAACGCTGTTTACTTTAATATCTAGAGAAACTAAAATCTTTTTGATAGTATCTTTAGAAATTTCTTGTCCGATAATTTTAGATACATGGCTGAAATTCAATAAAACAGAAAAATCTTCTACTTTTTTAGGATAAACCTCCACAACATCAGAAGTGATTTTTCCGCCCGCAACTTCCTGAATCAAAAGTGCAGCACGTTTTAAAGCATACTCTGTAATTGTTGGGTCGATTCCTCTTTCAAATCTAAAAGAAGCATCTGTACTTAATTGATGCCTTTTTGCAGTTTTACGAATGTTAACAGGGTCAAAATAAGCACTTTCTAAGAAAATAGTTGTTGTTCCTTCAGAAACTCCAGATTTTTTTCCGCCAAAAACACCAGCGATACAAAGAGGTCCTTTTTCGTCACAAATCATTAAATCTTCTTTGTGTAATGTTCTTTCAACATCATCAAGAGTGACAAACTTAGTTCCTTCTTCAACAGTTTTTACAATGATTTTTCCGTTGATTTTCGCAGCGTCAAAAGCATGTAAAGGCTGTCCTAGTTCATGAAGAACATAGTTAGTAACGTCAACAATATTATTTTTTGGAGTTAACCCAATAGCTTTTAAACGATCTTGTAACCAGCTTGGAGATTCGTGAACAGAAATTCCAGAAATAGTTACACCGCAATATCTCGGTGCTAAATGATTGTCTTCAACATTTACATCAATTTTAAGCGTACGCATGTCAACTCTAAAATTGCTTACAGAAGGTGTAATCAATTCTACATTTACGCCGCGTTGCAGCATTCCAGCTCTTAAATCACGGGCCGTTCCATAATGACTCATCGCATCAGCACGGTTTGGTGTCAATCCGATTTCAAAAACTTCATCATTTGTAACTTGAAAAACTTCAGATGCAGGAGTTCCTGGAACAAGATCATCAGCAAGAACCATAATTCCATCATGGCTGTTTCCTAAACCTAATTCATCTTCAGCACAAATCATTCCGTGGCTTTCCTGTCCGCGGATTTTTCCTTTTTTGATGGTAAATTCTCCACCATCTTTATCGTATAAAATAGTTCCGATTGTAGCAACTGGCACTTTTTGTCCTGCAGCCACGTTTGCAGCACCGCATACAATTTGTATAGGAGCTTCTAAACCAACATTGACCGTAGTAACTTTCAATCTATCTGCATCAGGATGTTTCTCGCAAGTTAGAACGTGTCCAACAACAACTCCTTCTAATCCTCCTTTAATTGATTGGTATTTTTCGACAACTTCAACCTCTAAACCTAAATCTGTTAGTAATTCAGAAGTCTGCTCAGATGTCCAATCTGTTTTAATAAATTGTTTTAACCAGTTGTAAGATATTTTCATTGTAGTTCTTTAATTCTTTGTATGAGGTTACAAATATAAGGATTGCGCGTTGCAGTAGGAAAAAATTAAGTAGTTTTTTCGAGTTGTTTTTAAATGAATGAAAAATGCTGGCTAGTAATTATTTATTGTTTGGTGTAAAGAAATTTTGATAAAGAAATTTTATACACAAACTAAAATAAATGAATGTGTAATTTATAATGCAACATGAGTAAAAAGTGCTATTTTGTTTTTTACTAACTTAATTTGAAATAAAAAACAAAAAAAAATAGTGCCATAACCGAGCTGAAAAACTCTGAATTGATGCCAATTACAGCACTCTCTTGTTACTTTTTTAAATCAGCTCCTCCACGTGTTTTTTAATGTTTTCTGATATTTTTTTGGTTGGAAGATCATTTTCATCATCTCCAAAAGGGTCTTCAATTTCTTCTGCAATTAACTCCAAACTGGCTAAAACATAAAATATAAAGACAACAACAGGCGCAACCAGATAACCTAAACTCACAGAATATCCAAACGGAAGCGTCATGGTATAAAAGAAGATGAACTTTTTTATAAAAGCACTGTAAGAATAGGGAATAGGTGTGTTTTTGATTCTTTCGCAGGCGCCGCAAATATCTGTAAATGCCACCAATTCGTCATTTAAAGTAATCAGCTGATCGCCAGAAATCTTCTTTGCATCATACAAATCATTGATTTTATGATACATGATTTTCTTTAATTGATTTGGTTTGTGTTTATGATGATCAATTTCTAAATCTACATCTTCAAAAAGTTGTTTACTGGTTTCTTCATCTTTTAAATGTTTATATAGAATATCAGCATACATGGGAATGTATTTTCTGAAAAATTTCCTGTCGTTTTCATCTTTTAAAATTGCAGAGAGTTTTATGGCAAAATTACGACTGTTATTTACAAGTCCGCCCCAAAGTTTACGGCCTTCCCACCAGCGGTCATAAGCTGTATTAGTTCTAAAAACTAGTAAAAGTGAAATCACAAAACCCAGCATTCCGTGCATAATTGGAATGTTGTGGATGTAATCGTTTTTTGATATTTTAAAATATTCGACTTCCAGATAGCCTATTATAGCAGCATATATTCCAATGGCAATCATAATGGGCAACAGTTTTCGAACCGTATCAGATTTGTGAAAATGAAAAATAAAAGTAAACCAGTCTTTGGTATTGTAACTAATCATTTAAGTTTGTTTTGAAACAAATTTAAATTAAAAATTAACCTATTTTAATATAAATTAAAAAAAAATATTTGATAAGAAAAAGTATGGTTTTTGTTACTATAGCAAAGGCGTTTCACTCATTTAAACACATTTTTAGAAGTATTTCTTTCGAGTGAAACGCCTTTTTTTAAGTCCTAAAATTATATTTTATTTCTTGAAATTACTTACAGAGATTAATTTAAAAAGTGATATTTCCTGCTAATTCTTTTAAGGCAATTTCAGATAATTTTGCTTCATATTGGGCGTTGCTGTAGCGTACTTTTGCATTCACATAATTAAGCTGTGCTGTTCTAAAATCTAGCGTTGTGATAGTTCCAATTCTAAATTTATCAAGCGTAATATCTAAATTTTGTTTCGCAATAGCTTCATTATCTTCTTCTAGCTCAATTAACTCAAGATTGGTCATATAAGTTTGAAAAGCAGTACTCAACTGTGTGTTTAAAATCATGCCTTGCTGTTCGATAGCGATCTGGGTGTTTTCAATCTGCATTTTCGCCACTTTTTCGTTACGATGCTGATTGAAGCCATCAAAAATATTCAACGAAGCATTAAAACCATAATTTAAACCTCTTGAAGAATTCTCGCTGGTAAATCCTAAACTCGACTGGCTTTCTGCGAAGTTGTAACCTGTGGTTAAACGTAAGACAGGATATCGGTCTGCTTTCACTTGTTTGAGCTGTAACTCGGCAATACGTTTATTAATTACCTGTGCTTCAAGGGCTGGGTTCTGCTTTTGGGCTAATTCCATTAAATCGACCAAAACTAATTTATTATCAACGACAACTTCATTTGTTACTTTGAAATCAATTTGTGGATCGCGGGCTAGATATTGGTTCAATAGAATTTTAGCATTAGCGTAAGATTCTTTTTGTCTCAATAAAGCTACTTGATCAGAATTTAAATCAACTTGAGCATTTAAAACTTCTAATTTAGAAGCTTTTCCGATACTGAATCTATTTTGGGCTAAAGTCAGTCTTTGCTTTGAAATGACGATTGTAGTATCTAAAGCTGCTAATTGGTGCTGCTGTTGTACTAAATCATAATAAGCAGAATTTACCTGACCTATTTTTACTAAAATAGTTCTTTTAAGTTCGGCATCGCCAAGTTTTTGAAGTTCTTTTAATTGATCGTATCTGGCAAACATTTTCATTCCGTCAAATACGGTCCATCCTAAACTTACTCCATAATTTAAACTGTTGTTTTTAGCGTTATCTAAAGTAGTCGATGTACCATCTTGACGTACTTGTGTAGAATTTGTAATATTGTTATTATCGACTATAGAGGCGGTTGCAGTTGGCAGCATTCCTGCATTTCCAACCGTTACGTTAGTTTCGCCAATTTTGGAATTATTTTTAGCAATTTTAATTTCAAAATTATTTTCCAGTGCTATAGTCATAGCCTGTTCAATAGTTAGAACTTCCTGCGCATTCGCCTGAATCACGCAGGCGAAAAGAATTAGTAAAGTGCAGTATATATTTTTGATATTCATTTTTTTTGTTTCTTTTACCGGATAATCAGGAATTTAGAATTGTAAAATTCGTAATTTTTTGGTTTCTATTTTATACTTTCTCTTTCGTATTCATCAATATGATCAAACTCTGGATAATGTTTTCTGGCTCTAGACCACATTAAATAGATTGCAGGAATAACAAAAAGCGTTAAAGCGAGTGAAAATATTGTACCTCCTACAATTACAACTCCCATACCAATTCTACTGGTTGACGCTGCACCAAGTGACATTGCAATTGGAAGTGCTCCTAAAGCAATAGCTAAACTGGTCATTAAAATTGGACGTAAACGTGCTTCTGAAGCTTCTAAAATTGCTTCTAATTTTGGTTTTCCTTGTTCTCTTAACTGATTGGCAAATTCGACAATTAAAATACCATTTTTGGTTACCAGACCAATTAACATTACAGTACCAATCTGACTGAAGATATTCCAAGTTTGATTAAATAACCATAGAGAAAATAAAGCCCCGGCAACTGCCATTGGAACGGTTAAAATGATAATGAATGGATCGATAAAACTTTCAAACTGCGCTGCAAGGATCAAGAAAATTAATAATAATGCTAATCCGAAGGCGAAAGAAGTATTCGAGCTGCTTTCTACAAAATCTCGTGATTCACCGCTTAGATCGGTTGTAAAACTTTCGTCTAAAACTTTAGCTTTAATTCTGTCCATTTCTTGGATACCATCACTAATACTTTTTCCAGGTGCCAATCCAGCCGATACAGTTGCCGACATATAACGATTGTTATGATACAATTGAGGTGGATTACTTTGTTCGTAAACTTTTACAACGTTATCCATCTGAATTAATTCGCCATTTCGGTTTTTCACAAATATCGAAGTTAAGTCTAAAGGTTTCGATCTGTCTTTTTGATCAAATTGTCCAATTACCTGATATTGTTTTCCATTTTTGATGAAATATCCAAAACGCTGTCCGCTTAACGAAAGTTGTAAAGTCTGTGCGATGTCAAGAATCGAAATTCCTAAACTTTCGGCTTTGGCACGATCAATTGTTACGTTTAGTTCTGGTTTATTGAATTTTAGATTGACATCGGTAGTAGAAAACACATCGCTTTTTCCAACTTCATTCATAAAAACAGGAATTTTTTCTCTTAATTTATCAAATGTTGGAGCTTGAATAATGTACTGAATTGGTAGTCCGCCACGTCTGTTTACCGCAATTGTAGGTTGTTGAATTACGGATGTTTTTGCATCTGGATACTTTTTAGTCCATTTTGACAATTTATCGGCAATTTCTTTTTGAGATCTTTCACGCTCTTCTGGATTCTTTAAAGAAAGTCTGATAAAACCAGAGTTTGCTGCAGAACCTCCTGAACCAGGAGCAGTTATTACAAGACTGACTTTCTTTTCTGGAATTGAATCGTCAACCAGTTGAGAGATTTCCTGCATGAATCGATTAGTATATTCATAAGAAGAACCTTCTGGAGTTGTCATACGCATGGTTACAGAACTACGATCATCATAAGGAGCTGTTTCTTTAGGCAGAATAGTGAAAAACAAATAGATAATTCCAAAACAAACAATCAAAATTGGAAAACTAATCCATTTTTTAGCCATAAATTTTGAAAGAGCTTCTGCATAACTGCTATTCATTTTTTCAAAAAACGGTTCTGTTTTAATGTAGAATTTTGATTTTTTCTGTTCGCCGCCTTTCATTAAATAAGCATTCAGCATTGGCGTTAAAGTCAATGACACAAAGGCCGAAATTAATACCGCGGCACCAATTACAACACCAAATTCCCTAAAGAGTCGTCCTACGAAACCTTCTAAGAAAATCACGGGCAAAAATACCGAAGCAAGTGTTACGGAAATAGAGATAACGGCGTAGAAAATTTCGTTTGAACCTTTAATTGCCGCTTCAATAGGCGACATTCCTTCTTCAACTTTTTTAAAGATATTTTCGGTAACAACAATTCCATCATCAACAACTAAACCTGTTGCTAGAACAATTGCTAAAAGCGTTAGTACATTTATAGAAAATCCTAAAAGCCACATAACGAAAAATGTAGCAATTAACGATACGGGAATATCAATTAAAGGTCTGAATGCAATTGCCCAGTCCCTAAAAAACAAATAGATAATTATAATTACTAAAAGTATTGAAATCCCTAAAGTTTCGACAACCTCAAGCACCGATTTTTTTACAAACTGCGTATTGTCTAAAGCAATATTCAGCTTAATATCTTTAGGAAGATCATTTTTTAAAGCTTCGTATTTTTTATAAAATTCAGATGAAATATCTAAGTAATTAGCGCCAGGCATTGGCACAATTGCTAGTCCAATCATTGGCATTCCAGAAGATGTTAATCCAGTCTCGATATTTTCTGGACCTAATTCTGCACCGCCAATATCGCTTAAGCGAACAATTTTATCGCCGTCTGTACGAATGATGATATTATTAAATTCTTCTGGTCTGGATAAATTTCCAATTGTTTTTACGGTTAATTCAGTGTTGTTTCCAGTTAATTTTCCAGAAGGTAATTCTACATTTTGAGCGTTTAAAGCGGTGCGGACTTCTGCCACTGTACAGCCATAAGCAGCAAGTTTTGCGGGATCGATCCATAAACGCATTGCGTAGCGCTTTTGACCCCAAATTTGAACCGCACTTACTCCAGGAATAGTTTCTAAACGCTGAGAAATGACATTTTCTGCATAATCACTCAGTTCCAAGGAACTTCGAGTATCACTCTGCACAGTCATAGAAATGATAGATTCACTATCGGCATCTGCCTTAGAAACAACTGGGGGTGCATCAATATCCTGTGGTAGATTTCTAATGGCCTGCGAAACTTTATCACGAACGTCGTTCGCAGCTTCTTCTAAATCTTTGTCAAGGTTAAACTCGATCGTGATGTTACTGCTTCCTTGGTTGCTGGAAGAAGTAATGTTTCTAATTCCGTCAATTGCATTTACTGCTTTTTCAAGAGGTTCCGTAATTTGTGATTCAATAATGTCAGAATTAGCACCTGTATAATTGGTACGAATAGAAACCTGTGCAGGGTCGATAGAGGGAAATTCCCTGACTCCTAAAAATGTATAACCAATAAAACCGAATAGTATAATTAATAAATTCAGTACAATGGTTAAAACAGGTCTTTTTATGCTTGTAGTTGATAAACTCATTTGTAATTTTAGATTTTAGTCCCAATCCCGAAACCTCGAGAAGGGATAGATTTTAGATTTGTTGAGGATTTTAAACTCATGACTTATAATCCAAACCTTATAACTTAAATGTTATTTTTGTACTTTAACTTTAATTGGAGCCTCGTCTTTTAATGACATAACACCGCTTGTTATTAAAGTATCACCAGCTTTTAATCCTGATAAAATCAAAATTGACGAATCAGTTCTTGTTGTAGCATCAACCATGACTTCCTTTGCTTGTCCGTTATTAGCAATAAAGACTTTTTTACCATCTTGAATTGGAATAATAGCTTGTGAAGGAACTACAATTGCATCTTTAATCGTGTTTAAAGGTAATTTTACATCAGCAAAAGTTCCCGGGAAGAGTTTTCCATCTGTGTTGTCTGCTATAGCACGAATTTGAAGTGTACGTGTTGCAACTGCAACTTCAGGTTCGATGGCATAGATTTTAGCATTGTATGTTTTACGTGACCCAGAAACGGTAAAATCAATTACAGAACCTGATCTTACTTCTGATGCATATTTTTCTGGTATCGAGAATGTAATTTTTAATTTTCCTGTGTTTACAAGCTTTGCAACTAAAACTGTTGGAGTAATATATGTTCCTGGGGAAATATTTCGTAAACCGATTTTTCCAGAGAAAGGAGCTCTTACAGAAGTTTTAGAAATCTGTGCTCTTATCAACTGGCTCTGAGCTTGTGCAGAAGCAAGGTCGGCCTTAGCAATATCTGCTTCTTCTTGACTGATTGCTTCTTTTTGAAGTAAGAGTTTTGCTCTTCTTTCGTTTTCTGCCGCCAAACCTTCTTTGGTTACTGCTTGTCTTAACTGCGCTTTTAATTCAATATCATTTACTTTAAAAAGTACTTGACCTTTGCTTACAAAACTTCCTTCTGTAAAAAATATTCCCTCTACAATTCCTGAGACCTCACTATGAATTTCAACCTGCTCATTTGCATCAATTGATCCTGAAAGTGACAAATTATTGTCAAAAGTGACGGTTTTTATTACAATTCCTTTAACAGTTGTTGGAGAATTTTTGTCGTTGGTTTTTTTAGAGTCGTCGTTTTTACTTTTGTTAGATAACACTCTATAAGTAATAAAGCCTCCTATGGCAACTATTAAAATGGTGTAAATGAGGTGTTTTACTTTCATAAAAATTGAAGTGAATATGGTTTTAGGTCTGTGTTTTTAGTAAGTAGCAAATTTAACTTTTTGTTGTGAAATCGGAAGCTGTTAGCTTTTATTTAACACTTGTATGCACAACGGTTTGCATTTAGACTGCAAAGGGATCAAAAGGTTTAATAAAAGAATAATATTTTTTAAAGCGATTATGAAGATTTGAAAAAATCTAGTAAGACAAGCGAGCTAAGAATAAAATACTGCTTAAGTCAGATTTTATATAGGTTTATATGAAATTGATGTTTTTTGTCTGATTTTTTTTGCAGTTTAACGATTTTATTTGTAACATTGGTATGTTAAACAAAATGACAGTCTTGTACAGTAATGATACTGTTTAATATGGTTGTTTATGTTAAAATGTATTTGTTTAAAGTTGTTTTTTATGTTTTTTTCAGCTTAAGGCTGAAAATTATATTAACAAATGTTTATTGTTTTGCTGATTTAATTAATATCATATAACATTCATCTATGAAGAAAAAATTACTTCTAACTTTATGGTTTACATTTTTACTTCTTTCAGCAGGTTATCTGTTTTGGCAGAATGAGTTTAAGTACAATCTTCCTACGCCATTACCACAAAATTATAATGTGATTGCAATGGGTTCTAAAATTAAACTTGGAGCATGCTGTGCATTCGATAACAAACCTGTTTTTATACATTTCTTTAATCCCGACTGTCCATGTTCACGGTTCAATGTACCGCATGTTAGTGAATTAATTAAAAAATATGGAGATAAGGTGAATTTTAAAATTGTAGTGTTAAACAAAAAAAAGAGTTTTACAATTGATGAAATTCAAAAGAAGTTTGACGCTGCAGTACCTGTCTATTTTGATCAGGCAATTGCTGAAAAATGTGGTGTTTTTTCAACTCCGCAGGCAGTGTTACTAGATGCTTCTCACAATTTATATTACAGAGGAAATTACAACAAAACTAGATATTGTACAGATGCTAAAACTAATTACGCACAAATGGCAATTGATTCTCTGTTAAGTAAAAATCATAATCCCGCTTTTGATGCTTTTGCCCTAAGAGCATACGGATGTTCGTTACCAAATTGTAGTAAATAAATCTCACCTAAATCAAAAAATTAAACCTATGAAAACAAAAGCTAGTTTAAATGAACAAGATTATCTGCACAGTTTTATGTCAACAATGACACAGAAATCTGATACGATTATTAATTATGTGCTTGCCGTTTATTTTCTTCTCGGAATAGGCTTATCCTTTAAATACGACACTTTCGAAATTGGAGTTGGAGTAGGGACCATCAATCTTTTAGCTTATTATTCGGCCAAGTTTTTTATGAAGAATTCTAAATTTTACCAGTACGTTTTGTCAGTTGTTCTTGCCATTTTTATGGCTCAATACATTTATCAGATGCATGGGATGTTCGAAATGCATTTTACAGTATTTATTGCCAGCACGATTTTAATCATCTATCAAAATTGGAAACTTCAAATTCCGTTGACGCTTTTGGTGGTGCTTCATCACGCGGGTCTGGCTTACTTGCAGAATTTTATTTATAATGATGCAAACGGTCTTCAAGTTTATTTTTCGCAAGTAAATTTTGATTTAGAAACACTTCTTATTCATACTATTCTGGCCGCGGTTGTATTTTTTATGAACGGTTATTGGGCATATTATTTTAAAGAACACAGTGAAAATCATATCTCTAAAATTTCAGATGAATATGAGTTGGAAAACATGAAACTGGCTTCTGCAAAATACAGCTCGATGTCGGCTACAAAAGATTACAATGATTTTATTCATAGAACAACATTAGATTTAAAGCTACCGGTAAACTCAGTTTTAAAATTAATTGATGTTTCAAAAGGACATACCGATAATGATAAATTGCTTACTTACCTTGAAATGATGAGAGAAAGCGCCAAGAAAATTGATGATTTAGTTAATGATATTCATGTAAAATCTACCAGCAGCAGGAGTTAGAATTCTTAAGAACCAACTTCCAAATAAATATTAATTTTTAAACCTGTTGTAATGTTTAAGCATGATTTGCCAACTGCAGTTCCAACACTGCATAATTTGAAAAAGACTATAGATCATTTTTTGAGTGATAGTATTACACTAAATTCAATCGATAAGATTGGCGCTGCATCTGAATTTGAAGCAGAAGTTAAAGAGATTTTAAAAGGATATAGAAATAATTCTCAAGTTTATAATCTTGATTTTCAATACAAAAAACTAATTCAGATTATTACAGATATTCACAATCTTAATCTGGCGGTGAATAATGAGATTCCAGAGTGGCTTGAAAGCGAATTGGGAGTGGTTTTTCATAAAATCAGAAATATTCTGCTTGTTTTGGAAATCGAATTAAATTAAAAATTTTAAAGATTCATTTAAGAGCTGTTGAATTGTAAATTAATTTAAATGTAAAATTTATGGATACCAGATTTAATCGCCCAACTCCCTCAGATCGAGAAGTAGATTGGAATAAGAATAAAGTACTGCTAAGTAAGACCGACAAAAAGGGAACCATTTTATATGCCAATGAAGACTTTATAGATGTTTCTGGTTATGATGAATTTGAGCTTGTTGGCCAGCCTCATAATATAATCCGCCATCCAGATATGCCAAAAGTGATTTTTAAATTCTTATGGGATAGTATTAAATCGAGCGAAAATATTCATGTTATTATAAAAAACATGGCAAAAACGGGTCGCTATTACTGGGTTGTAACCGATTTTAAAATTATTGCAGATACAGACGGCGAAATTGTAGGTTTCTTTGGAACAAGAAAATCAGTTCCAAATGAAATTATTGTCAAGTTTATTGAGCCGTTATACAAAAAACTATTGCAGATTGAAGAGACCAGCGGTTTACAAGCGTCTGAAGAATATTTAGTGGGTTTTCTAGAAGAAAGAAAAAAAACGTACATGGAATATATCGATCATTTAATTGCCACTGGAAAAGATGATAAAAATAAAATAAGCAAAGGTTTATTCAGCGGATTATTTGATAAAAGTCCAAAGAAATAATTACAAAACATAAATATGCTTCATTGTATCAATTTGAATATTCGTTAAAGATTTTTCCCCCAACAAATCTAAATCACCTGAATATTGAAACTTAAAATTTAAGACCGGTACAGTGAAGTATGTTTTTTTTTTAAGGTTCTGAGGTACTGAGGGGCTAAGGTTTTTTTATATTGTAAGGGTTAAGTTTTTTTTATCAGTCTTCGACTTCGCTCAGAATAACAATCAAGTAATAAGTTACATTATAATACCTCAGAATCTTAGCGCCTCAGTACCTTAGCACCTCAGTACCTCAGTAACTCAGTACCTCAGTACCTTAGAAACTTAGCCCCTAAGAAATATAATTCCAAATATTTTTCTTTTTAGTCAATTCTATAAAAATTGCTTTTAGTACAGCATGTTCTGGTTTTTGTAGTGCAGAATCTTCTTTTAAGATTTTCATGGCATAATTTCGAGCCAGAGATAAAATATCTCTATCTCTCACAATATCTGCAATTTGAAGATTTAAAACACCACTTTGCTGTGTCCCCATTAAATCGCCGGGACCGCGAAGTTTAAGGTCAACTTCGGCGATTTCAAAACCATCATTGGTCTGCACCATTGTTTCCATTCTTGTTTTACTGTCAGAACTTACCTTGTGTCCTGTCATTAAGATGCAATAACTTTGTTCGGCGCCTCGACCAACACGCCCGCGGAGCTGGTGCAGCTGCGAAAGTCCAAATCGTTCAGCACTTTCGATAATCATTACACTGGCATTTGGCACATTTACACCAACCTCAATTACCGTTGTAGCCACCATAATATTCGTTTTTCCTTCTGAAAAACGCTTCATTTCAGAATCTTTATCGGCAGGTTTCATTTTTCCGTGCAAAATGGAAATAGAATACTGTGGAAGCGGAAAGTCACGCGAAATACTTTCATAACCGTCCATTAAATCCTTGTAATCCATTTTTTCAGATTCCTGAATAAGCGGATAAACAATATAAATTTGTCGTCCTTTTGCGATTTCGTCCCGAAGAAATTTCCACACTTTCAAACGATTGGTATCAAAACGATGTACAGTTTGAATCGGTTTTCTTCCAGGCGGCAATTCGTCGATTACAGAAATATCCAAATCTCCGTATAAACTCATTGCCAAAGTTCTCGGAATCGGCGTTGCAGTCATTACTAAAACGTGCGGCGGAATATCATTTTTCTTCCACAATTTAGAACGCTGTTCCACACCAAAACGATGCTGTTCATCAATTACAGCCAAACCGAGATTTTGGAATTTTACTTTATCTTCTAATAAAGCATGCGTTCCAATTAAAATTTTAAGGCTTCCGTTTTCGAGTTCTTCATGAATAATTTTTCTTTCAGAAGTTTTGGTCGAACCCGTTAAAATCCTGATATTGATGTTTAAAGTATTCGCAAATTCAGACAAGCCAATAAAATGCTGATTGGCTAAAATCTCAGTTGGCGCCATTAAGCAGGCTTGAAAACCATTATCAATAGCAAGAAGCATACTCATAAAAGCTACAATTGTTTTTCCAGAACCAACATCTCCTTGAAGCAGACGATTCATTTGAGCGTTGCTTCCCATGTCTGTTCGGATTTCTTTTATTACTCTTTTTTGAGCGTTTGTCAAATCAAAAGGAAGATGATTTTTATAAAAATCATTAAATAATTCTCCAACTTTATCAAATGGATGTCCTTTTATTTTATGCTTCCTAATGAGATTCTTGGTAATTAATTGAAGCTGTATAAAGAATAATTCCTCAAATTTTAATCTGAATTGCGCTTTCGCTAAAATGTCGGCACTTTTAGGAAAATGGATATTGAATAAGGCTGCTCTTTTCGGAATCAATTTTAATTCTTCAATCAAATAAGGCGGAAAAGTTTCTGTAAAAAGCGCTTGAGTTTCTAGAAACAATTGCTCCATGAGCTTATTTATAGTACGGTTTGAAATGCCTTTATTGGTTAAAGCCTCCGTTGAAGGATAAACAGGCTGCATGGCAGAGCGTAAACTTCTTTCATGCTCAGTTAGTAATTCAATTTCAGGATGCGCCATACTAAACTGGCTTCCATATAAAGAACATTTTCCAAAAATAACAAGCGGTTCATTCAGCTTTAAAGTTTCGCGAATCCATTTATGACCCTGAAACCAATTTAGGTCAATCTGACCAGTTTCATCAACAAAACTAGCAACGAGACGTTTTTTGTTCTTAGCAAATTCAACTGTTTTTATATTAATTATTTTTCCAATAATCTGAACTTCAGAACCTGTATTTTGTAATTCGTTAATTTTATAATAACGCGTTCTGTCAATATATCGATTCGGAAAAAAATTGACTAAATCTCCATATTTATGAATACCCAATTCCTTACGAAGTAATTGACCACGGCTTGGGCCAACACCTTTCAAGTATTCAATTGGAGTTTCTAGGAGATTATTAGACATTAATGTATTTTAGATTTTAGCTTTTTGAAAATATACAAGAATTTACTTACTCTATATTCTTTATTCTATTTTCTGTTATCTTGAAAAGGCGAAGATAAATCTTAATTGGGAAATTTGAAAGTGAGATTAATTTGAAATGAAAGTTTATAAGTAATATCTTTGAAAATAAATTTTAATAATGACTACACATTTAGCTCTTTTACGCGGAATCAATGTTTCAGGACACAACATGATGAAGATGGATGCTTTGAAAATAATGTTGGAAAATATTGGTTTTCAAAATGTCCGCACATATTTACAATCTGGAAATGTTTTTATAGATAGTCAAGAAGATGCATCAAAAGTAGGTTTTATGATTAAGCAGGAAATCTTTAAAGTTTTCGGTCATGAAGTTCCAGTTGTTGTAATTGCAAAAGATGATCTTGAATCTTGTTTTTCTAATAATCCGTTTTTAAAAGAAAAAGATGCTGATATCAAAAAGCTGTATGTTGCATTTGTTTCGACAGCTTTAAAAAAAGAAAATATAAATGATTTGAAAATTAGTCAGTTTAAACCGGATGAAGCAAGCATTGATGAAAATAGAATTTTTATAAAATATGCTGTTGGAGCAGGGAAAACTCGTTTTGATCAAAAATATATCGAGAAGAAATTAAACGTAACGGCAACAATAAGAAATTGGAATACAGTTACTAACCTTTTAAATATGTATTCAGAATAATGAAAAAAGTACTAATTATTTTTTGTGTTTTTCTTTTAAATAATTCATTAACAGCTCAAAAAAAAGCGGTCGTAAAAGAAGAGATTTTCAGCTCCTTTTTAAAGAAATTTAAAGAAAATGAAGAATTTCAATTAAGCAGGGTTAATTTTCCCCTCACAGTTAAAATGAATAATGATGATTTTGAACTGGTTGATTACGTAATTGCGAAGAAGGATTATAAAATGGTCAAACTAAATGATAAAGGAAGTCAATATCAGCAAAATGAGAATCCTAAAAATGGCACCATTATTATCAAGCAGCGCGGCAAGGATAATGGAATTTTTATAGATTATGTTTTTATAAATAAAAAAGGTTTATGGTACTTAAAAACCTGGGTTGACATGTCTACCTAAAGAGATTGCTTACTTTTTAATTAAGTCACAATACCAAAATCCAAAATCAAAAGCTGTTTCATCGTTCGTATCGCAAGCATCATTTGATGAATTCTGATTTGCTGGTTTTTCATATTTTCGGTAAACAATTTCTCCAATTTCAAAATTAATTGGTTGAGAAAATATTGGCCCGTCAAAAGTAAAGGTGTGAAATTCTCCGTTTTCACCGCATACGTCAACATTCTCAGGAAGATCATTTATGAAATCCTGATCGATAATTCGGCCCACAAAACTTTTGTCTAGATATTTTTCATTCACGCAAACCACAATTGTTTTAAACCCAAGTGATATAAATTCTTGAATCAATTCTGGAGTTGGAATTTTCCAAATTGGAAAAATTGCATTAAAACCAATTCTAGCCAATTGATTTTCGCGATATTGACGTAAATCTTCCAAAAAAATATCTCCAAAAATAGAGCGAGAAATGCCTTTGTTTTTTAATTCTGTTAAAGTCTTATTCATGACATTTTCATAAACTTCCATCGTCGGCATTTCTGGAATTTCCATTATTTTCAAAGGAATACCAATGCTTTCAGCTTGAGCGTTCAACAATTCCACACGAACGCCGTGCATAGAAATGCGCTGATATTGTTTGTTTACGCTTGTTAATAAACATTCAATTTTAAAATCAGGATTTTGAAGAATTTTATACAATGCAAGAGCAGAATCTTTTCCGCTGCTCCAATTAAATAAGGCTTTTTGAGGTACAGACACAATTTGGTATTTTATGCTGTAAACTTACAAATTTCATTCTATTTGTTTGTGAAAGGTTTGTAACTTTGGATTTTTACATGCCAAAATGAAAACATTATATAAAGATGAATTAAAAACTGATTCTAATAGATTGAAAGACTGGGATTATTCAAGTGAAGCAGTTTATTTTATTACTATAGTTACAAAAAATAGAGAATGTATTTTTGGAACTGTTGAAGATGAAAAAATGATTTTGAATGAAAATGGAAAGATAATTGAGAATGAACTTTTAAGATCAATAAATATTCGTAAAAATTGGTTTTTCCATAATTGGATTATTATGCCTAATCATATTCATTTATTAATAGAGATACAAACAAACAATGTTTCTTCTGTAGAGACGCACAGCAGTGCGTCTACATCCAGCATATCGAAGACAGATTACAAAATATCTTTGGCGACAAACGTTGCGGAGACGCACTGCAGTGCGCCTCTACAGTACAAATCTGAATCTGAATTAGATTATAAATATGAATCTAATTCTGTAATTTTATCGAATACGCATATCGTAGAGACGCACAGCAGTGCGTCTACATCCAGCATATCGACAATAATTGCGGAGACGCACTGCAGTGCGCCTCTACAAAACCAAACTGAACCTAAATTGTCCCGAAAATCAAATTCAATTTCATCTTTTGTCGGGATATTTAAATCAATTACTACAAAACAAATAAATGGTATTGATTCAATTTGGCAAGCAAATTATCACGATCATATTGTTAGAAATTACAAGACTTTCGAAAAGATTTACGATTACATAAAACATAATCCAAGATCTTGGGAGACAGATTCTTTAAAATAAACTGTTCAATGAAATACATCTTTTTATTATTTACTGGTTTTATATTCGCACAGCAAACTCAAAACGTTGATTTTAAATCTGTTTCGGGACAATTGTTGTTAAATTCAAAAGAAAAAATAGTTTCTGGTGGTGTCGATTTCCAGTTTGAGGTCTTGAAAGATTGTGATACTATTTCGCTTGACGCTAAAAACATGGAATTTTCAAATGTGAAAATCAATGATAAAGAAGTCGTTTTCATAAATACTACTAAGCAGTTAAAAATTGTTTTTCCTTTTACAAAAAGTCAGAATCACTTAACTTTTAATTATACGGTAAAACCAAAGCAAGCCTTGTATTTTGTTGATACAGAAAACGACGAAGTGCAGATCTGGACGCAGGGGCAGGGCAGATACACCAGTAATTGGTTTCCGAGTTTTGACGATGTGAATGAGAAACTAATTTTTAATTTAGGAATTTCTTATGATGCATCCTATCAGGTTGTTTCTAATGGAGTTTTAAAACAAAAAACACCAAACGGAAATTTAGTTCATTGGCAGTATCAAATGGAAAAACCAATGAGTTCTTACCTATTAATGCTTGCGATTGGAAAATTCGATAAAAAAGAATTTAAATCTAAAAGTAAAATTCCGTTAGAATATTATTATGAGCCGAAAGATGCGGATCGTTTTGAGTCCACGTATCGCTATTCGAAACGAATTTTTGATTTTCTGGAGAAGGAAATAGGCGTGAAATACCCTTGGCAGATTAACAGACAAATTCCAGTTCGAGATTTCCTGTATGCGGGAATGGAAAATACAACAACGACTTTATTTGCAACTCGTTATGTTGTAGATTCAACTGGTTTTTGCGATCGAAATTACACCAATGTGGACGCTCATGAATTGGCACATCATTGGTTTGGAGATTTAATTACAGCCGAAAGCAGTACGCATCACTGGCTTCAGGAAGGATTTGCAACGTATTTTGCCCTTCTGGCAGAAAAAGATATTTATGGAGAAGACTATTTTTATTCAAAATTATACGATACCGCACAGCAGATAAAATTTGCTTCAAGAACAGATACAATTCCAGTTTTAAATGCCAAAGCTAGTTCGCTCACATTTTACGAAAAAGGAGCCTGGACATTATTTGTGCTACACGAATCGATTGGTGACAAAGCTTTCAAAAAAGCTATAAAAAGTTACCTGAATAAATATGCTTATCAGACTGTAAGCACGCAAAACTTCTTTGACGAGATTAAGAAAGTTTCAAATTTCGATCTGGAAAAATTCCAGAAAACTTGGTTAGAATCGACTGTTTTTGATACGCCTACTGCAAATGCTTTGTTGAGTAAAAATAAAACGATTCACAAACGATTGGAAATTGATAAATTAAAGAAAACACCTTTAGCAGAAAAAATAGATGTTTTAAAAAGTGCTTTAGAATCAAATATTTATCATTCGGTAAAAGAAGCAGTTGTTGATCAGTTAGAAAATGAACAGTATGAGTCTAAAAAACCGCTTTTGCTTTTGGCATTGCAGACCAATAATACTGAAATTCGTCAAAATGTTGCACAAACGCTGACCAAAATTCCTGAAGATTTTAGGCTGCATTATGAAACTTTGCTTGGTGATAAATCTTATCAAACACAAGAAATAGCACTGTATTGGCTGTGGAGAAACTTCCCGGAACATAGAGCACAATATTTAGATAAATCTAAAAACTGGATTGGTTTTAACGATTATAATCTGCGTACTTTATGGCTTTCGCTAGTATTGTCTACGCCAAATTACAGCAATGATCAAGAATCTCTGATTAATGAACTCATTGCATTTTCATCAACAAAATATGAAGCCACTACACGACAAAATGCTTTAGAAAAACTGATTGCTTTTAAAATTATTAACGATCAGGTTTTGAGTAATTTAGTTGCTGCAACTACCCATCATATGTGGCAATTTTCGAAGTTTGGCAGAGATAATATTCGTATTCTTTTAAAAAATCCAGAAATGCGTGCATCATTTAATAGAATTTTACCTAATTTGACCCCCGATGAACAGTTTCAATTGAATCGTTTATTGATTGAAAAAAGTTAAAGGTTTTATGTTATAGGTTATGCGTTTTGAAAACCAAAATTTAAGGTGTAAATCATTGATTTATTAGAATATACAATAGAGGAATGAGGTTTAAAGTTGAGAAAATTTTAAATTCCATAACTCATAACACATAACTTTAAAACGCACATGAGAGCATTGGTTATTTCTGGCGGAGGCAGTAAAGGCGCATTTGCCGGCGGTGTTGCCCAGTATTTAATAGAAGAAAAAAGACACGAATACGATTTGTTCTTAGGAACTTCAACAGGAAGTTTGTTAATTCCGCATTTAGCTCTTGGCCACATTAAAAAAATTCACTCAGTTTATACTAATGTGACTATGGCAAGTATTTTTAATATTTGTCCGTTTGTTGTTAAAAATAAAGATGGTGTTGATATTGTGACTATTAATCACTTTAATGTCATACGTCAGTTTTTTAAGGGAAAGCGAACTTTTGGCGAAAGTAAAGGTTTGAAAAAATATATTAAGAATAACTTTTCATTGTCCGACTTCAATAATCTTAAAAAACTAAAGACCGATGTTATAGTTACGGTCACCAATTTTACAACAAACGAATCAGAATATAAATCTGTAAAAGATTGTACGTATGAAGAGTTTTGTGAATGGTCTTGGATTTCGAGCAACTATGTTCCGTTTATGAGTTTAGTTGAGAAAAACAATTTTGAATACGGCGATGGCGGATTTTCAAGCTTGGTGCCAATTCGCGAGGCTATAAATAGAGGAGCCACAGAAATTGATGTAATTGTTTTAGAAACCGAGGTCAATACAACTAAAACAGTTATTGGTAAAAATCCTTTTTCTCTAATGATTGACTTGTTTCGAATTGCTCTAGATCAAGTAGAAAAACACGATATTGCTATAGGAAAACTTATGGCAAATAATAAAAATGTGAAACTTAACTTATATTACACCCCAATTAAACTTACTGACAATGCATTGATTTTTAATAAAGATGTAATGAAAGATTGGTGGGAGCAAGGTTACGAATATGCACAAAATAAGTCTGAGGTTATGAGTGATAACAGAAAAATGTAAAATTTAATTTATCCGAAACATGAGAGGTTTACCTTATTTCGCTTCCTTTTTGTTGTTGATTTTTATTTCTATAAGCTGTCAGAAAGATAAGTCAATCCCTAATTTTAAATTACCCAAAAATGAAGAAATAAATGCTGTAATTAAAGCTCTTATCAATAGTGATAGTTTACCGCTTGCGGCTCATCATGGATACAAAGAAAAACCTTCGTTTTGTGAGGATTTAGAAAAGTTGAAAATTGAGCACATAGAGAAAGATTTCTTGAAAAAAATACCAAAAAAACAAGAAGGAGAATCAGAATTGATTGAGCTTCTTATCGGTTTGCCAGATGTTCCTCAAGAAAAATTTTTCTTTTCAAAGTCAGACTCTTTGTATATTGAGTTTCAAGGCAAAAACTTCAATACCTTTAAATTAGAGCAAAAAGATTTTGATAATGTACAAATCAGATCAATTAAAGAGCTAAGGAAGGATTTTAAAGAAGTGAAATATTTTAATTTTTACCATGCAACAATTCCAATAATTTCACTTGATGGAAAAAAAGCTTATGTCAAGTATACTTTACATTGTTCCGGTTTATGCGGTTATTGTTATCGCGTTTTCTTAGAGAAAAGAAATGGAAAATGGATAGTAGCGAGATATAATGTAGACTGGGTCAGTTAAAAAAAAGAAAGATTGAGATTTTTTTAATTCTCAATCTTTCAAAATATAATTAATACCATAAATCAGCTACTTCATTTTTAATATAACCCAAAGCAGCATTACTTGGAGATTGTTTTTCTAGTAAATCATTCAAAATTACTTCGCGTAATTTGTCTGCGTTTTCTACTTTATCTCTCATTGCCGCTTTACGAATCATTTGAATAGTTGCATTTTTTGCAGTTGTAATGATCGTCCAGCATTCGTCTGACATGTAAATCTGCTGTGTCAGATTATGTTCAAATTCCTGTTCGATTTGTTCGATCACAAAATTTTCATAATCATGTTTATCTTGAGAAATCGGAGAAATCCTGATTAATAATTTATTCAGATTAATGCGTTCTAAAAATAAAGTCATACGCTCATAAGCCTGTAGACGTATTGGCAGAGATTGTTTTTGATATTCTTTATTTAATAAAAAAGCACGCTTTCTATCATTGTTTTTAATGTGCAGTTCAAAAAAACGATAAGCTACAACTCCTGTAACTAATGCCGGCAGAGTATAACTCGCAAGTTCTATAATTTTATTAAAATCCATTTGAATAATTTTTAAGCAAAAATATACTTTTTGAGGAAAAATCCACTTTAAATTTTTGGTAATAAACAAAAAGGAAGCTGTACTTTTGCAACTTGTTTTTTAATGTATCTGAAATATAATTTTTAATGGATTCCTATATCATATTTTTTCTTTGTTTAGCAGCTTTTGCAGCAGGATTTATTGATGCCATTGTTGGCGGTGGCGGATTGATACAAACTCCAATGGGATTAATTTTATTACCCAATTTACCAGTTTCTACAGTTGTAGGCACATTAAAGATTCCAGCTTTCAGCGGAACCGCTTTTGCTGCTTTTCAGTATTTAAAAAAGGTTGTTATTCAATGGAAACTGCTGCTCATTATGATGTGCTTGGCGGTTCCTTCGGCGTTTTTAGGTTCTACAATTTTGACGATGGTGAGCAACGATTTTATGAAACCGCTTTTACTGGTGGTTTTATCTTTACTTTTTATATATACCTACGCAAAGAAAAATTTCGGACAACATGCTGCAAAAGATCATTCTGCTGCAACACAAATACTTTATGCGGTTGTTATTAGCATAATCGTTGGTTTCTACGACGGATTTATTGGCCCTGGAACAGGAAGTTTCTTTGTGGTAGCATTTATAGCGCTTTTAGGTTTCGATTTTCTTCACGCTTCCGCGAATGCTAAAATGGTAAACTTGGCGACGAATTTTGGTTCGATCTGCTTATTTATGATTAAAGGAAAAATTATCTGGACAATTGCAATTCCGATGGCAGTAAGCAACGGACTTGGAGGCTGGCTGGGTGCAAAACTGGCAATTAATAAAGGAAACGGTTTTATTCGGATTTTCTTTTTAATTGTGGTTGTTGGAACTTTGATTCGCTTTGCTTATGATGTGTTTTTTAAGTAAGTTTTTTTGAGGTTCTAAGGTTCTGAGATTCTAAGGTGCTGAGACTTTGAATATTTACTTCTTAATTAATTAAAGGAAAATAAACTTAGCGTCTTAGAATCTTTGCATCTCAGAAACTTTAAAAAAGATTGTTTGAATCTAGCCCCGATTGAGGCGGTATCCTCGTAATGAAATGAAGAGATAAAGCCGAAAGCGGGAAACCATGTTTAATAAAATGCCTTTTGTTTGGCTTCAAAAAAAAAAAACTTAGCATCTTAGAAGCTTAGCAACTTAGAACCTTTCAAAAGCTTCTTAGGAACTTTCTTTTTAAATTCTTAATTTTGCCTAAAAGGAGAAAATTACATGCAGAAATATATTGACCAGCTCAACGAAGCGCAAAGACAGCCCGTTCTTAAAAAAGATGGGCCAATGATTATTATTGCTGGTGCAGGTTCGGGAAAAACCCGAGTTCTAACAATTAGAATTGCTTATTTGATGGCTCAAGGCGTTGATGCCTTCAATATCTTATCGCTGACTTTTACCAATAAGGCGGCCCGCGAGATGAAACACAGGATTTCGGATATTGTCGGGGCGAGCGAGGCAAAGAACCTTTGGATGGGAACGTTTCACTCTATTTTTGCGCGTATCCTGCGTGCAGAATCTGATCATTTAGGTTATCCTTCCAATTTTACCATATATGATTCTCAGGATTCGGCTAGATTAATTTCTTCAATTATTAAAGAAATGCAGCTGGATCGTGATATTTACAAACCAAAACAAATTTTAGGACGTATATCTAGTTACAAAAACAGCTTGATTACGGTAAAAGCCTATTTTAATAATCCCGAATTGGTTGAAGCCGATGCAATGGCAAAAAGACCAAGATTGGGAGAAATATATCAGCAGTATGTGGAGCGCTGTTTTAAAGCCGGCGCAATGGATTTTGATGATTTATTGTTGAAAACCAATGAATTGCTAACTCGTTTTCCAGAAGTTCTGGCTAAATATCAAGATCGTTTTCGTTATATTTTGGTTGATGAGTACCAAGATACAAATCACTCTCAGTATTTGATTGTTAGGGCTTTGTCTGATAGATTTCAGAATATTTGTGTGGTTGGAGATGATGCGCAGAGTATTTATGCTTTCCGTGGTGCCAATATTAATAACATTTTGAATTTTCAAAAGGATTATGAAGGTGTAGTAATGTTTCGTTTAGAGCAGAATTACCGTTCGACAAGAAATATTGTTGAAGCGGCAAATACTGTAATGGAACATAACAAAACCAAGTTGGATAAAGTAGTTTGGACTGCAAACGAATTTGGTCCTAAAATTAAAGTTCACAGAAGTTTGACAGATGCTGAAGAAGGGCGTTTTGTAGCCAGTACGATTTTTGAGCAGAAAATGCAGAATCAGCTTCATAATGGTGCTTTTGCTATTTTGTATCGTACTAATGCTCAGTCACGTGCGATGGAGGATGCTTTGAGAAAACGTGATATTCCGTATAGAATTTACGGCGGATTGTCATTCTACCAACGTAAGGAGATTAAAGACGTTTTATGTTATTTACGCTTGGTTCTGAATCCGAAAGATGAAGAGGCTTTGATTCGTGTGATTAATTATCCTGCACGTGGAATTGGTGATACAACGGTAGAAAAATTGACAATTGCAGCCAATCATTACAAACGATCGATTTGGGAAGTAATGGTTAATATTGACAAGATCGATTTAAAACTGAATGCTGGAACAAAAAATAAACTGAAAGATTTTGTAACGATGATTCAAAGTTTTCAGGTGATAGATCAGAATCAAGATGCTTTTTATATTACAGACCACGTTGCAAAGAAAACTGGTTTGGTTCAGGAATTGAAGAAAGATGCCACGCCGGAAGGAATGGCGAAAATTCAGAATATAGAAGAGCTTTTAAACGGTATTAAAGATTTTACCGAAGGGCAGAGAGAAATTGATGGAGCAAGAGGCGCGCTTTCTGAATTTATGGAAGATGTGGCTTTGGCAACAGATTTGGATAAAGATACCAACGATGAAGATCGTGTAGCTTTAATGACGATTCACTTAGCAAAAGGACTTGAATTCCCACACGTTTTTGTGGTGGGTATGGAAGAGGATTTGTTCCCGAGTGCTATGAGTATGAGTACGAGAAGTGAATTGGAAGAAGAGCGTCGTTTATTTTACGTAGCCTTAACTCGTGCAGAACATCAGGCGTATTTGACTTATGCACAATCTCGTTACCGCTGGGGGAAATTGACCGATAGTGAACCATCTCGTTTTATTGAAGAAATTGACGGGCAGTTTTTAGAATATCTAACTCCTGCAGAAACAAATTACCGCTATAAATCACCAATTGATGGTGATATTTTTGGTGATGTTGATAAATCTAAACTTAGATTAGCAAAACCGGTTGGAGGAACGCCCCCAAAACATGTTACAGATAATAATCCGAAACCGGATCTGAATATCAGAAAGTTAAAACCAGTCGGGACTAGTCCGAATGCAAGTGCACCCAATTTGTTTGACAGTAAACTGACTGTTGGAAATATCGTAATGCATGAACGTTTTGGAAAAGGCGAAGTGATTAACCTAGAAGGAGTTGGAGCTGATAAAAAAGCCGAAATTAAATTTGAAGTGGGAGGAATTAAAAAACTCTTACTGAGATTTGCTAAATTAGATGTGGTTGGATAAAAAAAATGTTTCAAGTTTCATGTTTCAAGTTATGAAAACAACTTGCAGCCTGAAACTTGAAACAAAATAAACTAAAAAATTATGGCCGAATTTATAAAAATATATCCAGATAAACCTAGTGAAGCTGCAATTGCAAAAGTTGTAAAAGTACTTCAGAATGGTGGATTGGTGATTTATCCAACAGATACTGTTTACGGTTTAGGGTGTGATATAACCAATTCTAGAGCATTAGAGAAAATTGCTAAAATTAAAGGAGTCAAATTGGAGAAAGCCAATTTCTCATTCATTTGCCACGATTTGAGTAATCTATCAGATTACGTGCGTCAGATTGATACTTCTACTTTTAAAATTTTGAAAAGAGCATTGCCAGGACCTTATACTTTTATTTTACCTGGAAATAATAATCTTCCAAAAGAATTTAAAAAGAAAACTACAGTTGGTATTCGTGTTCCTGACAATAATATTATTTTAGAAATTGTACGTCAGTTAGGAAATCCAGTAGTCTCAACTTCTATTCGTGATGAAGATGATGTAATTGAATATACAACAGATCCTGAATTAATTTTTGAAAAATGGCAGAATCTTGTAGACTTAGTTATTGACGGAGGATATGGAGATAATGTTGGTTCAACCATTATAGATTTATCTGAACATGAACCAGTTATTGTAAGAGAAGGAAAAGGTGATATTGATATTTTGTAAATAAATACTTTAATTGTATAAAAGTTTAAAAATAATACCTAACTTTATTAAAGTTAAAATTTAGTTAGTTATTTAAAAATAATGCTATTCTTAATCAGCCAAAATTAAGAATACAAAAAAGCAGGTCAATTGACCTGCTTTTTCTGTTTTTATAGAATGTAAAACAAGAGAATTACTTGGCTTGTTTTTTCATTTCTTTTTCAATCATATCATAGAATTGATCGATTTTTGGCATAACTACAATACGAGTTCTTCTGTTACGTGCTTTGTTCTCAGCAGAATCATTAGCAACTAATGGTACGTAAGAACTTCTACCTGCAGCAATTAATTTAGCAGGGTTAACACCTAGATCGTTTGTTAATACACGAACGATAGAAGTAGAACGTTTCACACTTAAATCCCAGTTGTCTAAGATAATTCCGTTGCTTTTGTAAGGAACGTTATCTGTGTGTCCTTCAACCATACATTCGAAATCTGGTTTGTCGTTAACTACTTTTGCAACTTTAGCTAATACACCTTTTGCGGCGTCAGTTACTTCATAGCTACCGCTTTTGAATAATAATTTATCAGCAATAGAGATAAATACAACTCCTTTTTCAACATTGATTTCGATATCTGGATCGTTGATTCCAACTGCACCTTTTAAACTTGTAACTAGTGCTAAAGTAACACTGTCTTTTTTAGTTAAGGCATCTTGAAGTCTAGAAATTTTTAAATCTTTTTCTTTTAAGCTTTCAAGAGATTTTTCAAGATTTTCAGCACCTTTAGTTGTTAAGATAGTTAAATCTTTAGAGCTGTTGATTAAATCTTGATTATGTTGTTTGTAGCTTTCAGCTGTAGCAGCTAATCCAGCTTTTTCTTCTAAGCACGTGTTTAATTTTACAGTACATGAGTTTAACAAATCTTGAGTCTCTTTGTTTTTAGCTTCTAACTCAGCGTATTTCTTTTTAGAAACACATGATGTTAGTGCCATTAATACTGATAGTGCGATAACTATTTTTCTCATAAATTTAATTTTAATTAGACTTGATTACAAATTTAGTTTTTAATATTTTGAATACTGTTAAAGATTTCTTTAAATAGAGTCAGTTTCCTGATATAATAAAGGAAAACGATGCTTTTAACCATATAGTATTGCTGTATCTGAAAATCTTTTCTTTTTCCGATATATTTTAAAGATAAGCAATAAAATGAAAAATGTGCCTTTAAAATCGCAAAAGTATGCCCTACTTTACCTTGTGTAAGAAAACGGATACCTGCAATACCATCTAAAATCATACGAAAGAAAATCACAAAAAATAATCTTCTTCTCGGCAGATTTTTGACCATCATTAATAATGAATTTCTAAAATTCAGATAGGTCTTTTTTGGGTTTCCTTGTTGTAATGTTGCTCCTCCAACATGGTAAACCACTGATTTATAATTGTATTTTATAATATGCCCTTCGTTAGAAGCACGCCAGCATAAATCTATTTCTTCTTGATGCGCAAAAAAGCTTTCATCAAATCCGCCTAATTCCTGAAAAACTTTTTTTCTGATAAAAAAGCAAGCTCCTGATGCCCAGAATATTTCAATATTATCATCAAATTGTGCGTTGTCTTTTTCTATTGTTTCGAAGATTCTGCCACGACAAAAAGGATAACCAAATTTATCGATAAAACCACCCGCTGCGCCGGCATACTCAAAATATTCTTTATTTTTAAAATCCAGAATTTTTGGCTGAATGATAGCGGTTTGATTTTCAGTATCAAAAGTTTCAAGAATAGGCTTCAGCCAGTTTTCTGTAACTTCAATATCAGAATTGACCAATGCAAAAATTTCGGCGTCAATATGTTTTAATGCATCATTATAACCTTTTGCAAAGCCATGATTACCTGAGTTTTTGACAATCTTTACGGTAGGGAAATTTTCTGTAACAAAGTCAACAGAATTATCTGTAGAGTCGTTATCAGCAACATATATAGATGCTCCTTCTGAAAACTGAATAACAGATGGTAAAAACTGCTCCAGCAATTTTACCCCGTTCCAATTTAAAATGACAACTGCTATTTTATCCAAAAGTATTTTAATTATTTATTTTTAATGGTTTTCTTTATAATCAGGCAGGTTTCTTAAAAACTCATATTTTTCGTTTTCAAAATCCATCTGACAATAAAAATGGTTTAGTCCGTTTGTGACATTCAAAAACCGTGCCTGCATCGTCATATTATAACGGGCAATTTGGTCAAAAGTTGCCTGAGAGATTTTAACTTCTGGTGCTTTACATTCTACTAATATATGTATAGTTCCATCTGAGTTGAAAACTACAACATCGTAACGTTTTCGTAATCCGTTGACCGTTAAAACCTTCTCTACATTTATTAGTGATTTGGGATACTTTTTCTCGTACATTAAAAAATGAACAACGTGCTGGCGAACCCATTCTTCTGGCGTAAGAATTATAAATTTTTTCCTGATTTCATCAAAAATAGACACTTTATTTTCGCTATTTTTGAATCGGAAAGTGTAAGCAGGGAAATTAAGTTTTAACATAAAGCAAATATAATTTGAAAATTAGTCAATTTGAAAATTAGTTAATTATTTATTTTTGAAGCTGAAAACTGAGCCTGAACACTGAAAACTTAATTTAATGGACGAAGTAGTAAAAATTGTTAACGATATAAAAGCCGGAAATATTAAACCAATTTATTTTTTAATGGGTGAAGAACCTTATTATATAGATAAATTGTCTGAATATATTGAGCAGAATGTTTTGGCTGAAGAAGAAAAAGGCTTTAATCAGACAGTTTTGTACGGAAGAGATGTTTCTATTGATGATATTGTTTCAACAGCAAAACGCTATCCTATGATGGCTGATCGTCAAGTTGTTATTGTGAAAGAAGCTCAGGATTTGTCCCGAACAATTGATAAAATAGAATCTTACGTAGATAATCCGATGGAAACTACAGTGCTGGTTTTTTGTTATAAATATAAAACACTCGATAAACGTAAAAAGGTCACTAAACTTTTAGCACAAAAAGGTGTCGTTTACGAAAGCAAAAAGTTATACGAAAATCAAGTTGGCGATTGGATTAAGCGTGTTTTGGCTGGTAAAAAATATACTATTGATCCTAAGGCTAATGCTATGCTTGTAGAATTCTTAGGAACAGATTTAAGTAAAATTAATAATGAACTTGAAAAACTCCAGATCATTTTACCACAGGGAACTATGATTATGCCTGAGCATATTGAGGAAAATATTGGTTTTAGTAAAGATTATAATGTTTTTGAACTTCGAAAAGCAATTGGTGAACGCAATCAGTTGAAGGCTTATAAGATAGCGGAAAATTTTGCTCATAATCCGAAAGAGTATCCTTTGGTAATGACAACAGGATTAGTATTCGGATTCTTTGTGCAGCTTCTAAAATATCACGGTTTAAAAGATAAAAATCCAAAGAATGTTGCTGTAGCAATTGGGGTAAATCCATATTTTTTGAAAGAATATGATTTGGCTGTAAAAAATTATCCAATGCGAAAGGTTAGCCAGATAGTTGGCGCTTTAAGAGATATTGATATTAAAAGTAAAGGTGTGGGAGCCAATGCTTTACCGCAATCTGATTTGCTGAAAGAAATGCTGTATAAAATATTTAATTAAGCCAGTAAAATTCACGATATTTGCGTTTCTAAAAATTTTACTACTTAAAAATAATTATACAATTATGGGAATGAATAAAAATACCGTTTTAGGATGGGCTACTTTTATAATGGTACTTATGGGATTGTTACTTATAGGTCTTGGGATTTTTAGATATAGTGAAGTTTCAGGCTGGGGATTTGCTGCAGTGGGAGTTGGGTTTTTAGCTAATGCATGGGTTTTTAATGCTTTAAAAGGTAGAGTTTAAGTTTTATAGTTTGTTGTTTATGGTTTGTTGTTTATGGTTTGTTGTTATGGCGAAAATAAATAAATTTGAAGATTTAGAAATTTGGCAAAAAGCTAAAGAATTATGTCAATATGTTGAGTTATTAATCCAGACAACAACTTTAAAAACAAATTATGCACTCAAAGATCAAATCGATAGAAGTTCAGGATCTATAATGGATAATATTGCAGAAGGTTTTGAAAGAAATGGAAATAGAGAATTTATACAATTCTTGAGTATTGCGAAAGGTTCAGCAGGAGAAGTAAAATCACAATCTTACAGAGCTTTTGACAAAAAATTGATTTCAGAAGAGCAACATCTGAAATTAAATGAAATGACTGAAATAGAAAAAAATAAAATAGGAGCGATGATGAATTATTTAAGGAACTGTGAGTTCAAAGGACTTAAATTTAAGTAATTCAACAATAAACAATAAACTAAAAATAATTAACAATAATATGTCAGACGATAAGAAAGTAATTTTCTCAATGCAGAAATTGAGTAAAACCTATCAGGGAGCAGACAAACCTGTTCTTAAAAATATTTACTTGAGTTTCTTTTACGGAGCAAAAATTGGTATTTTAGGACTTAACGGTTCTGGAAAATCTTCACTTTTAAAGATTATTGCTGGAGTAGACAAGAACTATCAAGGAGATGTGGTTTTTCAGCCAGGTTACACTGTTGGGTATTTAGAGCAAGAACCAATTCTTGACGATTCTAAAACAGTTATCGAAATTGTTCGTGAAGGAGCTGCAGAAACGATGGCAGTTTTAGAAGAGTACAATCAAATTAATGATTTATTCGGTCTTGAAGAGAATTATTCAGATCCAGATAAAATGGACAAATTGATGGATCGTCAAGCTGCATTACAAGATAAAATTGATGCTCTTGGTGCTTGGGAAATCGATACAAAATTAGAAATTGCAATGGATGCATTGCGTACTCCAGAAGGAGATACGCCTATCAAAAACCTTTCTGGAGGTGAGCGTCGTCGTGTGGCTTTATGCCGTTTGTTATTACAGCAGCCAGATGTATTGTTATTAGATGAGCCTACCAACCACCTTGATGCTGAGTCAGTTCTTTGGCTAGAGCAGCATTTAGCACAATACTCAGGAACTGTTATTGCTGTAACGCACGACCGTTATTTCTTGGACAATGTTGCTGGATGGATTTTAGAGTTGGATAGAGGAGAAGGTATTCCTTGGAAAGGAAATTATTCTTCTTGGTTAGACCAAAAATCAAACCGTATGGCTCAAGAAGAAAAAGTGGCTTCTAAACGTAGAAAAACTTTAGAGCGTGAGTTGGAGTGGGTTCGCCAAGGAGCAAAAGGTCGTCAGACAAAACAAAAAGCTCGTTTACAGAACTACGACAAATTATTAAATGAAGATCAAAAACAACTAGATGAAAATCTAGAAATCTATATCCCGAACGGTCCGCGTTTAGGGACAAATGTTATTGAAGCTAAAAATGTTGCCAAAGCTTTTGGTGATAAATTATTGTATGATAACTTGAACTTTACGCTGCCACAAGCAGGAATTGTTGGTATTATCGGGCCAAACGGTGCTGGTAAATCTACAATTTTCAAAATGATTATGGGAGAACAAGCTACGGACAGCGGGGAATTTTCAGTTGGTGAAACTGTAAAAATTGCTTATGTAGATCAGTCTCACTCCAATATCGATCCGAACAAATCGATCTGGGAAAATTTTGCCGATGGTCAAGAATTAGTGATGATGGGAGGAAAGCAGGTTAACTCAAGAGCTTATTTATCTCGTTTCAACTTTGGCGGCGGCGAGCAAAATAAAAAAGTTTCAATGCTTTCAGGTGGAGAGCGTAATCGTTTGCACTTGGCAATGACATTGAAAGAAGAAGGAAACGTACTTTTACTGGATGAGCCTACGAATGACCTAGATGTAAATACGCTTCGTGCACTAGAAGAAGGTTTGGAGAATTTTGCGGGTTGTGCCGTAATTATTTCGCACGACAGATGGTTCTTAGATAGAATTTGTACTCACATCTTAGCTTTTGAAGGAGATTCTGAAGTTTATTTCTTCGAAGGAAGTTTTTCTGACTATGAAGAAAACAAAAAGAAACGTCTTGGTGGTGACTTAACTCCAAAACGTTTGAAATATAGAAAGTTAATTAGATAATTTTTCTAATAAATTCAAAATAGAAAATCCCAAATTCCAATAATAGTGAATTTGGGATTTTTCTATTTTGTATGTTTTTGCGTTAAGTTTGTTATTTTCGATCCCGAGGCTTGGGGAGAGAGATCTTCGCGAGAAACTCGACAAAGATTGGGTTCTCGTTATAAAATTGGAATTTGCAATTTTTCTATTAGATTTTCTTCTTAAAGAAATTTCGATTTCAGTTCCGGCGTAGGAATCATGCAGCTTTCTTTTTTGCCATACCAATTGTATCGGTTCTTGGCAACATAATCGTAAATGAAATCGCTGATGAAAATTGGAACAATTCTAAAAATTGGAATTAATTTCCAAAAACCTCCAAAGTTTTTTCCTATCTCAATTGCTGCTGAAGATTTATAAAAATAAGCTGTTCCTGGATCGTATAAAATAATACTGTCCATTTTTGAAAAACTAATTCCCAGATGTTTGCAAATCGAAATACCTAATTCTGACTGCAATGCGACAAATCTAAAAATATCTTTTTTGTCTTTTTTTATAATAAATTGTACAGCAGAATTGCAGAGATTGCAAACTCCGTCAAAAAGGATTATTTTTTTATTCTGTGGAAGATCTTCCATTGTTGTAAGGTCAAGTTTTTCTACTATTCTAAAACGCATTTTTAAAATTGTAAATTTATGAGTTAATTAGGTAATATTTTCAAAATTTATCTATTTTTAAATTTTAATAAATTTTATTTATCAAAAATGGCTTTAATATTTACTTTTAAATTAATTTAAAAAATAAATCAACCTCTTTTGTTATGTTTTAAAAGATCGTTTGTTAAATAGCTTTATTTTAATTTTACTTAATTTTTAGCATATTTTAAAAACTGAAAACCGCCACTAAGACTGAAAACTATTTTTTCACAGCTTCAACTAACTCCAATTCGTCTAAGCTTACTTTCGATGTAAAAATTCCATAATTTACTGTTGCTTTATTTTTTTCTATTGAATCAATACTTCCAACAGATCTTCCGTCCATCATTCTTACTCGGTCACCCACTTTTAAAATTGGTCTTGGTTTTTCTATAACAGGTTTTAATTTTTTCTCTTTTTTCTCTTTTCGAATTTCCTCAACTTTTACCTGAACTTCAGCAATAATTTCTTTTTGTTTTTCAACTTTTGCTTTGGTTTCTTTTGGAGTTGCTTTTTTTCGTTTTGAATTTTCAATTTCAACTATTTTTAAAAATTCACCTATTAGTTCTTTTTTATTTTTGTTGTTGAAATATTTTTCGGCGATGTCATCAATTTTTTGTCCAATGTAAATAATCTTTTGGTTGCTGTCATATAATTCTTGATAGCTTTCCAATTTTTGCTGGATTCTAGTATTGATGTTTTCCATCTTTTTACTTTCTTCACGTGCACGAGTTTCTTCTTCTTTTAAATTTAAAGAAGTTTTTTCCAACTTCGATCTTTCTTTTTGAAGAGTCGCAATGGTTTTATCAAAACGAACTTTTCCAACTTCGATTTTCTTTTTCGCACGATTAATCAATCCAAACGGAATTCCATTTTTTTGGGCAACTTCAAATGTAAACGAACTTCCTGCCTGACCCAACGCCAATTTGTACATTGGTTCTAGAGACTTTTCGTCGAACATCATATTGGCATTTGTGGCATATGGTAATTCGTTTGCCAAAATTTTTAAATTGGAATAGTGCGTTGTTATAATTCCGAAAGCTTCACGATGATAAAATTCTTCTAAGAAAATCTCAGCCAAAGCGCCTCCCAATTCAGGATCAGAACCTGTACCAAATTCGTCAATTAAAAACATGGTTTTCTTGTTGCATTTCTTCAAGAAATAATTCATGTTTTTTAATCTGTAACTATAAGTACTTAAATGATTTTCAATAGATTGGTTGTCTCCAATGTCAGTTAAGATTCTATCAAACAAGAAAGTTTCGCTTCTTTCGTGAACTGGAATTAAAATTCCAGACTGCAGCATCAATTGTAATAAACCAACGGTTTTTAGAGAAATAGTTTTTCCGCCGGCGTTTGGTCCAGAAATTACGATAATTCTATTTTCCTGTTTTAGCTCAATGGTCTGCGGATGCGTAACTTCATTTTTTTGTTTGTTATTCAAATACAAAATCGGATGATAGGCTTCTCTAAAAAATAATCTTCTTTCTTCTGTAATTGCGGGCAAGATTCCGTTAATGCGATTGGCGTATTTTGCTTTTCCAGCAACAACATCAATATCACTTAGAAAGTCTTGATATTCAATTAATAAAGGTAAATAAGGACGAATTACATTTGACAGATTTTTTAAAATTCTCGTAATTTCTTCCTTCTCTTCATATTCTAAATTTGCTAACTCTCGTGAATATTTTAGAGTTGCTTCTGGTTCGATGTAAGCAATGCTTCCTGTTTTAGAACTTCCTAAAATTGAACCTTTTACTTTACGACGATACATTGCTAGCACTGCTAAAACCCTGCGGTTTTGTACAAAGCTTTCTTTAATATCATCCAAATATCCTAAACCATTATACTGTGTAAGTGCAACGCCAAAACTTTGATTTACTTTTCCGCGTACCAAATTCATATTCTGGCGAATACTCAATAAAGTTGGCGAAGCATTATCTTTAATTTCTCCATATTTATCGACAATGGCGTCAATTGCCGTAATAATATCTTTGGTTAATTCCACTAGAGAAGCCCTAGCATTAAGATTTGGATAATAATCGTCAAATTTTTTGAGGAAACTCAATAAGACATTTGTAGTCGCAGAAAGATTGGCAATTTTTCTAAAACTGCCTACTTCCAAGAAACTATCTTCAATTGCTAAAAACTTAATTTCATGAGTTATAGCATCGAATCCGTGATTAGGAATCGCGTTATTATTTTGAAAAGAAGAAACATATTCTGATGTCTGCATTAATGACTGCATCAATTCTTCTTTATCTCTAAATGGTTTTATTTGTAAAGCTTTTTCTTTTCCAATATCGGTGTTGCATCCATCTGAAATGGTTTCGAGTACTGTTGGAAATTGTAAGTCTTGTAATGTTTTTTCGGTAATACTGATCATTTAATCTCTTTATGAAAGTAAAAGCAAAAGTACGAAAACAATAATGAATTATGAATTATGAGTTTTTTTATTTGCTGTCGTTCTAACTCTTGGTTTTCAATTTTTTATATTTTTCTTTTTAGTAAATATGATTTTAAGTAATTATTTCTGAAATTCGCATAAAAAAAATTATGGACGTAAAAATGCATTCTTCTTGGAAACCAGTTTTGAATGAAGAATTCGAAAAACCATATTTCAAAGAATTAATTGAATTCGTAAAATCAGAATATACTACTAAGGTCTGCTACCCAAAAGGCAGTCAGATTTTTTCAGCTTTTGACCATTGTCATTTTGATGAAGTGAAAGTTGTTATAATTGGACAGGATCCTTATCACGGTCCAAACCAAGCAAATGGTTTGTGTTTTTCTGTAAATGATGGGATTCCGTTTCCACCATCACTTCAAAATATATTCAAAGAAATTCAAACTGATTTCAATATACCTTTACCTAATACTGGAAATTTGGAGCGCTGGGCCGACCAAGGTGTTTTTCTTTTAAATGCCACATTAACAGTGAGACAATCTGAAGCAGGAAGTCATCAAGGAAAAGGATGGGAAAAATTTACAGATGCTGTAATCAAACAAATTTCTGCAGAAAAAGAAAATGTAGTATTCTTGCTTTGGGGCGGTTATGCTCAGAAGAAAGCTGCATTGATTGACGCTTCCAAACATCATATTTTAAAATCCGGACATCCTTCGCCTTTAAGTGCAAACAGAGGATTTTGGTTTGGAAATAAACATTTTAGCCAGACAAATGATTTTTTGAAATCGAAAGGATTGAAAGAAATTGAGTGGTAGTTAAACACTGATTCCAATAATTATCAGTAATTTAAAATATTGTCATTTCGACTCAAAGGAGAAATCACACTAATTAATTCCACATATAATATCTTTAATCTTTGTAGAGTTTCTTGTGTGATTTCTCCTTTCAATCGAAATGACAAATCAGTTCTTAATATTATTTTTTGATAATTTCTTCTAAAACAGCTTTGTTTTCGTAGTTTGTAACTTTTAGAATAATTTCTTGGTTTTTAACTGTTTTTCCTTCAATGATATAAAGTTTACCTTTATTGAACGGAACATTACTTTTGTCGAAATCAACATCTCCGTAAGTCAATGTATTTTTAATGTCTGCAGTGTCAACCCATTTTTCATTTAAAGTCTGAATTGCTTTTTCTGAATATTGAAAAGGTTTTGTTCGAAGATTATTAAGAACTCGGGCATTTGGAAAATAGTTGCAGCGAGTATCTTTTCCACTAAAAACAAGAGCTACAAAAAAACAGCCCATTATTAGGCCTATTAGATAATATGCAAAACGGTGTACGAACTTCATGAAATAAAATTTTTGCAAAGGTACATTAAAGTTCCCTTAAAATACAAGTAAATTGATATCGTTATCTGGCAAATCAAACCAGTCGCCAATAGCTTTGTTTGTTAGGATTCCGTGATAAAGATAAATACCATTTTTAAGACCTTTATTGCATCTAATAGCACTTTCTATTCCACCATCTTCGGCTATCTGATGTAGGTAAGGTGTTAGAATGTTACTAATTGATAATGAGGCGGTTTTGGAATATCTAGAAGGGATATTTGGTACACAATAGTGTAAAACATTACTTTTTATAAAGGTTGGTTTTTCGTGGGTAGTAACTTCTGATGTTTCGAAGCAGCCTCCAGTGTCAATGCTTACATCAACAATTACAGCGCCTTTTTTCATGTGTTCTACCATAGTTTCTGTAACCACAATTGGACAGCGTTCTTTTCCGCGCATCGCGCCAATAGCGACATCACAGCGTCTTAATGCTTTTAATAAACCTTTTTGTTGTATAGTAGAAGTGAAAATTCTTTGATTTAAATTGTTTTGTAAACGGCGTAGTTTTGTAATTGAATTGTCAAAAACTTTTACGTTTGCCCCTAATCCAATTGCGGTTTTGGCTGCAAATTCGCCCACGGTCCCAGCTCCAAGAATAACAACTTCGGTAGGAGGGACGCCGGTAATATTTCCAAATAGAAGACCTTTTCCAAATTCATCGGTAATCATTAATTCTGCTGCAATAAGAACTGAAGCTGTTCCTGCAATTTCACTTAAAGATTTTACTGCTGGATACGAGCCGTCTTCATCTTTAATATATTCAAAAGCTAAGGCGGTGATTTTCTTTTGAGCTAAAGCTTCGAAGTATTCTTTCTTTTTGGTTTTGAGCTGAATAGCCGAAATGATTACCGTTTCTGGATTTATCATTTGTATTTCGGCCAAAGTTGGCGGTTCTACTTTTAATAAAAACGGACAGCCAAAAACTCTCTTGGTATCTTTTGTTATTTCTGCGCCCGCATCGGCATATTCTTTGTCTGTATAACTCGAACTTTCCCCGGCTCCAGATTCAATCATAACACGGTGGCCCGCGTAAGTTAAGGAATTGACGGCATCGGGAGTAAGGCATATACGACGTTCCTGATAGCTTGTTTCCTTAGGAATTCCTATAAAAAGTTCTCTTTTAAAACGACCAACCTCAAGTTTTTCTTCTTGCGGTATTAATTGTTGTTTTGTAAATGGAGTTAACGTGATTGACATGGGTGGTGCAAAAAATTAAGAGTACAAATTACGTAAAAAGATTTAAAATTAGTGCAAAAATTCTGCTAATACTATAAGATCCGAATGTTAAGAAATTTTTCTTCTAATTTTTTCATTCTATTTAGTAGTTAAAGAATTTCTGTATTATTTTTTTGCAAAGGCTTAAAAAGTTTTAAACTAATTTCAGTTCTCTTTTTCCGTCTGAAAGTAATTCAATTGTAATAGTTGAAGTTTCTTCTGGAAGAAGATTTTCAATTTTTTCAGACCATTCAATAAAACACCAGTTTCCAGAGTACAAATAATCATCTACCCCCATATCTAGCGCTTCTGTTTCTTTATTTAATCTGTAAAAATCAAAATGATAAACGATCTGATTGTTAGTGGTATTATATTCGTTAACTAAAGAAAAGGTTGGACTGCTGGTAGCATCTTCAACACCTAAGCTTTTGCATAATTGCTTTATTAAAGTGGTTTTTCCAACCCCCATTTCTCCATTAAAAAGAATGATTTTTTTAGGGTTTGATGCTAAAATCTGCTCTGCAGCTTCTTGAATTTGATCTAATGAAAAAACGATATTCATTGTTATGTCTATTTTATAGAGTCTCAGTCACAGTTTTCAGTTTTCAGACTGTGACTGAAAACTGCAACTGAAAACTTTTTTATTTCGGGTTAAATACCAAAAACGGAATAATCATTTCTTCTAAGGAAATTCCGCCGTGCTGATACGTATTTTTGTAATAACTCACATAATGATTGTAGTTGTTTACATAAGCCAAAAAGAAATCATTTTTGGCAAAAATAAACGAACTGCTCATGTTTATAGCTGGTAAACCAATCGTTTTAGGTTCTTTTACTACATACACGTCTTTTTGTTCATAGGTTAAACTACGACCGGTTTTGTAACGCAAATTTAGACTTGTATTTTTATCTCCCACAACTTTCGACGGATTTTTTACATTAATTGTTCCGTGATCTGTGGTTAAAATTAATTTGAATCCTAAAAGCTGTGCCTGCTGAATGATTTCTAATAGAGGAGAATTTTTAAACCAACTTAGTGTTAATGAGCGATATGCCTTATCATCAGAAGCTAATTCTTTTACAACTTCCATTTCTGTTTTTGCGTGCGAAAGCATATCTACAAAATTGTAAACAACAGTAACTAAGTCATTACCTTTTAAAGCTTTGAAGTTTTCTGCAAGCTTTTTACCGCCGGCAAAATTGGTGATTTTGAAATAATCTTCCTTAATATTTAATCCCAATCTTTTCAATTGAGCCGATAAAAATTCAGCTTCGTAAAGATTTTTTCCGCCATCTTCAACGTCGTTTTTCCAATATTCAGGAAATTGTTTTTCCATGTCTACAGGCATTAAACCAGAAAAAATAGCATTTCTAGCATATTGAGTGGCTGTTGGAAGAATAGAATAATAAGGAACTTCTTTTTCTAATTTATAATAATTGGCAATTACAGTTTCAAAAGATTTCCATTGGTCGTAACGAAGGTTGTCGATTACAACAAATAAAACAGGTTTGTCTTTCTTTTTTAACTCTGGAACGACTAATTCTTTAAATAAAGTATGAGATTGTATTGGTTTATCTGCTTTTGGTGCAAACCAATCTTCATAATTTCGTTCAATATATTTTCCAAATTGTGAATTGGCTTCAACTTTTTGAGATTCTAAAATTTCGATCATCGCCTGATCGTTGATGTTTTCAAGTTCTAATTCCCAGAAAAGTAATTTTTTATACAATTCCACCCAGTCTTCATACGAATTCACCATTGCCAGTTCCATTGCAATTTTTCGGAATTCCTTTTGGTAATCTAAAGTTGTTTTTTCAGAAATCAATCGAGAATGATCCAGATTTTTTTTCAAACTCAATAAAATCTGATTCGGATTTACAGGTTTTATCAAGTAGTCGGCGATTTTAGAACCTATGGCTTCTTCCATAATGTATTCTTCCTCGCTTTTTGTAATCATAATCATAGGTATAGCTGATTTTTTCTCTTTCATTTCAGAAAGGGTTTCTAAACCGCTCATTCCAGGCATATTTTCATCCAAAAAAACAATATCAAAATTGTCTTCTTCAAACAATGCGATAGCATCAAGTCCGTTATTACAAGTCGTAACTTCGTAATTTTTTTTCTCTAGAAATAATATATGGGGCTTTAAAAGATCGATTTCATCATCGACCCAAAGTATTTTTATCTTATCCATAAACAAATTTTATTTTTACTGCAATTTAAAGTTATAGAACTTAAAAAGTATTAAAAATAGTATAAAATTATCAAAGATAAAAAATGATTTTATGTTGATTTTTTACATTTATAAATATAGTTATCTGACCATCATTCTAATTTTAATATTTATTTTTAAATAAAAAACTCCAAACTCTTTATTCTTATTTACTTATATTTGTTGACCAAAAAAATAACCCGATTGTGACTCAGATCAACAAATTAAAAATATTCAACGATCCTATCTATGGCTTTATTACGATTCCGAACGAGCTAATTTATGATTTAATCCAACATCCTTATTTTCAGCGTCTTCGTCGTATCTCTCAAATGGGATTGTCGTATTTGGTGTATCCGGGAGCAAATCATACGCGTTTTCATCATGCGTTAGGATGCATGCATTTAATGCAGAAAGCAATTGATACGCTTCGTTTTAAAGATGTTGTGATATCTGCAGAAGAAGAAAATGCCTTATTAATTGCTATTTTACTTCATGATATCGGACATGGGCCATTTTCTCACGCAATGGAAAGAAGTATTGTTGAAGATGTGCATCATGAAGCTATTTCATTATTATTTATGAATCAGCTGAATGAGGAGTTTGGCGGGAGATTGAGTTTGGCAATTCAGGTATTTAAAGGAGAATATCATAGGAAATTCATGCTCCAATTGATTTCAAGTCAGTTGGATATGGATCGAATGGATTATCTAAAACGTGACAGTTTTTATACTGGAGTTGCAGAAGGAAATGTAAATTCTGAACGATTGATTCAGATGATGAATGTTGAAAATGATGTTTTGGTCATTGAAGAAAAAGGAATTTATTCGGTAGAAAAATTTTTGCTTTCCAGAAGATTAATGTACTGGCAGGCTTATCTGCATAAAACGAGTTTGGTAGCCGAATTAATTTTAATGAAAACATTAAAGAGAGCTAAAGAGTTGACATTGAAAGGAATTAACTTACCTTGCAGTGAACCGCTTTCGTATTTCATGCATAATAAAGTGACTTTAGATGATTTTGATGCTGAAAAGTTAGATTTGTTTTCGCAGCTTGATGATTTTGATATCATTAGTGCTTTGAAAACTTGGCAGAGACAAGATGATTTTGTTTTAAGTACATTAAGCAAAATGATCATTAATAGAGATTTATTGAAAATAAAGTTAAGTGCAGAAAAAATTTCAATGGAAGAATCCCAATCTTTGAAAGAACAATTTGCCAACTTGCATCATATTAGCCAATTAGAGGCTGGTTATTTTATTTTTAGAGGAAAAATTAAAAACCAAGCCTACAGTAAAGAAGCCGAACCTATTAGAATTTTGAAAAAAGATAAAACAATTGAAGATGTTGTTGAAGCTTCTGATCAGCTGAATTTGAAATCGTTATCTAAATTGGTAACAAAATATTATATCTGTTTCCCAAAACAACTTATCTAAAATTAACATTTAAAATCTATTTTTTATATTTTTGTCGCGATGAAATTTACAGCAGAACAAATAGCAGGAATTTTAGAAGGAGAAGTTGTTGGGAATCCCAATGCAGAAGTTTCTAAACTTTCTAAAATCGAAGAAGGCGAAGAAGGATCGCTTACTTTTTTGGCTAATCCAAAGTATATCAATTATATATATACAACAAAAGCGACTGTTACAATTGTTAACGACACTTTTGTTCCGGAGCAGGAAATTACGACTACACTAATAAAGGTAGAAGATGCTTACGCAGCGTTTTCTAAGCTTTTGCATTTCTATAATCAAGTAAAATTAAATAAAACAGGTATCGAACCTCAGTCATTTATGTCTGAAGGAACTAAATATGGTGAAAACTTATATTTAGGAAGCTTCAGTTATGTAGGGCAAAATGTGGTTTTAGGGAATAATGTAAAGATTTATCCCAACAGTTTTATTGGTGATAACGTTGTTATTGGTGACAATGTATTCATTTTCGCTGGAGCAAAAATTTATTCAGAAACTGTAATTGGTAATAATTGTACCATTCATTCTGGAACTATTATAGGCGCAGATGGTTTTGGTTTTGTGCCAAATGAAGAAGGTATTTATAGTAAAGTACCTCAGATAGGAAACGTTATTATTGAAGATAATGTTGATATTGGTGCCAACACTACGATAGACAGAGCAACTCTTGGTTCTACAATAATTAGACAAGGAGTTAAGTTAGATAATCAGATCCAGATCGCCCATAATGTTGAAATCGGTAAAAATACTGTAATTGCTGCTCAAAGCGGTGTTGCAGGTTCTACTAAAATTGGTGAAAGCTGTATGATTGGCGGGCAGGTAGGTATTGCAGGCCACTTGATTATAGGTAATAATGTGAAACTTCAGGCTCAGTCTGGAGTTGCAAGAAACATTAAAGATGATGAAACTCTGCAAGGAACACCATCTCTTGGATACACAGATTTTAATAAATCGTATGTTCATTTTAAGAATCTGCCTAAAATTGTGTCCGAAGTTGAAGAATTAAAGAAACAAATAATAAACCCAAAAAATGGAAATAATGGTTAAACAGAAGACCATCAAGAATGAAATTTCGCTAACAGGAGTTGGATTACATACTGGAAAAGAAGTTACAATGACTTTTAAACCTGCTCCCGTTAATAATGGTTTCACTTTTGTAAGAGTAGATTTGCAAGGTCAGCCAGTTATTGAGGCTGATGCAAATTATGTTGTTAATACTCAAAGAGGTACAAATCTAGAAAAACTTGGAGTAAAAATTCAAACACCTGAGCACGTTTTAGCGGCAGTTGTTGGATGCGATTTGGATAATATTATTATTGAATTGAATGCCTCTGAACTTCCAATTATGGATGGTTCATCAAAATATTTTGTTGAAGCTATAGAAAAAGCAGGAATTGAAGAACAAGATGCAAGCCGCAATGTTTATGTAGTAAAAGAGGTAATCTCATTTACAGATGAAGCAACAGGAAGCGAAATTCTTGTTATGCCGAGTGATGAATATCAAGTAACTACTATGGTAGATTTCGGTACAAAAGTTTTAGGTACTCAAAATGCTACACTTAAAAGTCTTTCAGATTTTAAACAAGAAATTGCAAGCTCAAGAACTTTTAGTTTTTTACATGAATTAGAATCATTGTTAGAAAACGGACTTATTAAAGGCGGTGATTTAAATAACGCAATTGTTTACGTAGACAAAGAGATTTCTGAGTCTACAATGGAGAATTTAAAGAAAGCCTTTGGTAAAGAAGAAATATCTGTAAAACCAAATGGAGTTTTAGATAATCTTACACTGCATTACCCAAATGAGGCTGCAAGACATAAATTGCTTGATGTTATTGGAGATTTATCTCTAATTGGTGTTCGTATTCAAGGAAAAATTATTGCTAATAAACCGGGTCACTTTGTAAATACTCAATTTGCTAAAAAGCTGGCTAAAATTATTAAAATAGAACAGAGAAATCATGTTCCTACTTATGATTTGCATCAAGAACCATTGATGGATATTCATAAAATTATGGCAATGCTTCCTCACAGGCCTCCATTTTTGTTAATTGATAGAATTATCGAAATGTCGGACCGTCACGTGGTAGGATTGAAAAATGTTACTATGAACGAAAATTTCTTCGTAGGGCATTTTCCAGAAGCACCAGTAATGCCAGGAGTTTTAATTGTTGAAGCAATGGCGCAGACAGGTGGTATTTTGGTATTGAGTACAGTTCCAGATCCTGAGAATTATTTAACGTATTTCATGAAAATTGATAATGTTAAATTTAAGCACAAAGTGCTGCCGGGAGATACTTTAATTTTTAAATGTGAGTTAATTTCTCCTATCAGAAGAGGGATTTGTCATATGCAGGCAAACGCTTATGCAAATGGTAAATTAGTTACTGAGGCAGAATTAATGGCACAAATAGCAAGAAAACAATAATAAATTATCAAATTTATTGTTTAGGTTTGTTGCCTGAAATTAGAATATTTTAATTAAAAATATATAAAACATACAGATGAATCAACCATTAGCATATGTTCATCCTGGCGCGAAAATCGCCAAAAACGTTGTAATAGAGCCATTTACAACAATTCACAATAATGTTGTTATTGGTGATGGTACTTGGATTGGTTCAAATGTGACCATTATGGAAGGAGCTCGAATTGGTAAAAATTGCAATATTTTTCCAGGGGCTGTAATTTCTGCTGTGCCACAAGATTTAAAATTTGGAGGAGAAGATTCTCTTGCAATTATTGGAGATAACTGTACAATTAGAGAATGCGTAACTATAAATAGAGGAACAATTGCATCTGGCCAAACAGTAATTGGAAACAATTGTTTAGTAATGGCTTACGCGCATATTGCCCACGACTGCGAAATTGGAAACAATGCAATTATTGTTAACGGTGTTGCTTTGGCAGGTCACGTAGTGGTTGGTAATCACGCTGTTATTGGAGGTCTAGCGGCAATTCATCAGTTTATTCATATTGGAGATCATGCTATGATTTCTGGAGGATCATTGGTTAGAAAAGACGTTCCACCATTTACAAAAGCTGCAAAAGAGCCTTTGTCGTATGTTGGAATTAACTCAGTTGGTTTAAGAAGAAGAGGTTTCAGTACTGAAAAAATTAGAGAGATTCAGGAAATCTATAGAATTTTATACCAAAAGAATTATAATACAACTCAAGCTTTAAGTATTATTGAAGCTGAAATGGAAGCTACTCCTGAAAGAGATGAAATTCTTGATTTTATTAGAAATTCTTCTCGAGGAATTATGAAAGGTTATTCAGGAAACTATTAATTTTAGTCCCGATAACTATAGGGGTAGATTTCTGATTTTAGATGTCTAAACCGTACATTAAAATTGAAAACAAAATTATTACAAATAAATGAATGCAGAATTTATTCTTGATGAGAATCTAAAATCTACATTCTAAAATCTAAAATAAAACAAATGGCGTCTACATCAGATATTAGAAACGGATTGTGTATTAAATTTAATCACGATATCTATAAAATTATTGAATTTCTTCACGTAAAACCTGGGAAAGGTCCAGCTTTCGTAAGAACAAAACTTAAAAGTTTAACAACAGGAAAAGTATTAGATAATACATTTTCTGCTGGACATAAAATAGAAGATGTTCGTGTTGAGACACATACTTTTCAGTTTTTATATGCTGAAGGAGATGAATTCCATTTCATGAATGCTGAAACTTTTGAACAGATTTCATTGAACAAGAATATTTTAGATGCTCCAGCATTGTTGAAAGAAGGAACAAATGTAATGGTTCAGATTAATACTGAAACTGATTTACCTTTGTCTGTTGATATGCCAACATCTGTAATTCTAGAAGTTACTTATGCTGAACCAGGTGTAAAAGGTAACACAGCAACAAATGCAACAAAATCTGCTACAGTAGAAACAGGTGCAAGCATCAACGTTCCTTTGTTTATCAATGAAGGAGATAAAATTAAAATCGATACAGCTTCAGGTTCTTACATGGAGCGTGTAAAAGAGTAGTTTTTTAATTAAGATAATTTGACAATGAGTCAATTAGAAAATTTATGAATCGACATATTTTTTGTATATTCATATTCTAATTGACTCATTTTCTAATTGACAAATTTTCTAATTATAATATATGAAATTTCCAAAGAGTCATTCTTTACAAGAAATTGCAAATTTGCTTAAATGCAAATTTATTGGTGACAAAGACTTTCAAGTTTTAGGCATGAACGAAATACATGTTGTGGAACCTGGTGATATAGTTTTTGTTGACCATCCAAAATATTACGACAAAGCGCTGCAGTCGGCGGCTACTATTGTTCTGATAAACAAAGAAGTAGAATGTCCGGAAGGCAAAGCACTTTTGATTTCTGATGATCCATTTAGAGATTTCAATATTTTAACCAAACACTTTAAACCTTTCCAATTTGCAAATGTTGCAATAGCAGCTTCAGCAGTAATAGGAGAGGGGACTATAATTCAGCCGAATAGCTTTGTTGGTAACCATGTTAAAATTGGTAAAAACTGCCTAATTCATTCTAATGTTTCTATCTACGATCACACTATTATTGGTGATAACGTAATTATTCATGCAGGAACTATTTTAGGTGCTGATGCTTTTTATTACAAAAAACGCCCAGAAGGTTTTGATCAATTAGTTTCTGGCGGAAGAGTAGTTATTGAAGATAATGTTGGCATTGGTGCACTTTGTACAATAGACAAAGGAGTTACAGGTGATACAACAATTGGTGCTGGAACAAAGCTCGATAATCAAGTTCATGTTGGGCATGATACGGTTATCGGGAAAAAATGTCTGATCGCTTCACAAACTGGTATTGCAGGTTGTGTTATCATTGAAGATGAAGTAACCCTTTGGGGGCAGGTTGGAACAACAAGCGGTATTACAATTGGTGCAAAAGCCGTTGTAATGGGGCAGACAGGCGTGACTAAGTCAGTTGAAGGAGGAAAATCATATTTTGGTACTCCAATTGAAGAATCTAGAGAAAAATTGAAACAATTAGCCAATATTAAGAAGATTCCTGAAATTTTAAGTAAATTGAAGTAATATGTCTATTAAAGAATTTGTTCAGAAATTTTATAAGTCAGATGCCTTAATTGATAGCGAAATCTTAAAATCATATCTGCATCCTGATGTTATATTGGAATGGAACAGCAGTAAAGGTTTTATTCAAATGGATTATGATGCGATAGTAGAAATGGCCAATGAGCTAAGTCGTGCATATGTAAGATCTAAAGTTAGGATTAGTCATATAATAAGCGAAGATGACTTAGTATCAGTGCGTTATTCTCATTTTGTAAAAACAATTGAGAATCCGAGAGAAGAAATGTTATTAGCGCATTTTTCGACAATCTGGCAGATTAAAGATGATAAACTGTACAGAGGTTATCAAATGAGTCAATTTTCTTAATATTTTTTTGACAATAAAAGAGGCAAAATACATTACAAAACCTTATTTTTGCAACACAAATTTAAAAACTACATAAAATATATATCATGAGTGTTTTAGTTAATAAAGATTCCAAAATAATTGTTCAGGGATTTACAGGGAGCGAAGGAACTTTCCACGCTTCTCAAATGATTGAGTATGGTACTAATGTTGTTGGAGGTGTAACTCCAGGAAAAGGTGGTACCAGCCATTTAGAGCGTCCAGTTTTTAATACAGTAAAAGATGCTGTTGATCAAGCTGGTGCTGATACTTCTATCATTTTTGTTCCGCCAGCTTTTGCTGCTGATGCAATTATGGAAGCTGCTGATGCTGGAATTAAAGTAATTATTGCTATTACAGAAGGAATTCCTGTAGCAGATATGATTAAAGCAAATAATTATGTTAAAGAAAGAAATTCTAGATTAATTGGTCCAAACTGTCCAGGCGTAATTACTCCAGGTGAAGCTAAAGTTGGTATTATGCCAGGTTTCGTTTTCAAAAAAGGTACAGTTGGTATTGTTTCTAAATCTGGAACTTTAACTTACGAAGCTGCTGACCAAGTTGTAAAACAAGGTTTAGGAATCACTACAGCAATTGGTATTGGTGGAGATCCAATTATTGGAACAACTACTAAAGAAGCTGTAGAATTATTAATGAACGATCCTGAAACTGAAGCAATCATTATGATTGGTGAAATTGGAGGTCAATTAGAAGCTGATGCTGCTAGATGGGTAAAAGCTGATGGTAACCGTAAACCAGTTATTGGTTTTATCGCTGGAGAAACTGCTCCTGCTGGTAGAACAATGGGTCACGCAGGTGCTATCGTTGGTGGTTCTGATGATACTGCTGCTGCTAAAAAACAAATCATGAGAGATAACGGAATTCACGTTGTTGATTCACCAGCAGAAATTGGTAAAAAAGTAAAAGAAGTACTTGGATAATATCCATTCTCGATCCTGAAACTTCGGGACGGATAAAATAATAAATTCCAAAAAAGTCTCAATATTTTGTTGAGACTTTTTTACATTTTTAAAATGATTGGAATATAATTTAAAACGCAGCAACTTAGAGACTTAGTTTCTTAGAAGCTTAAAATTAAAAAGATGAGTAAAGGATTAGAAAAATTTAAAGTAAGTAATAGTTTTACTTTTACTGTAAATGATAGTTTAGAGGAAGTTTGCAATGCTCCAGAAGGAACTGCAGGAATTTTTATTGTTTATGCTGTTGCAGCAGATGAAAAAGAACTAATTATGGTTGGTTCTACTGGAACTGTACAAAATGACGGAACTTTAAAAAGCAAAAATGGCGGACTTTATGATAAAATCGTAAACGGACACCAATTTGCAAAAACAGGAAGAAAATATTCTTGGCCTGCGCAAATGAAATTGGAGAATATAGAATCTCTAGAAGTAGTTTGGTATGAAACATTTAATGCAGATGTAAAAGCAATTCCAACAGCTGTTGAAGGAGAGGTTTTGCAGAACTTTTTAGATCAAAGTGGTAAACTGCCTAGATGGAATGTAGCATTCTAAATCTATTCACAATAAAATAATCAAAGCCTTACTTTAATTTAGTAAGGCTTTTTTTTGAGATAAATTAAAATGCATAGGAATTAAGATCATATTGAAAAACCAATCGTTAAGCTTTAAAATTAAAGAAAATTCTAAGCCAATTTTTGTATTACAAATTTTATTAAACGCCCAAATACTCTATATTTGTATTTCAAAAAATAAAAACGAATACCTTAATATGAAATTACTAGAAGGAAAAGTTGCAATAATTACTGGTGCAAGCCGTGGAATCGGAAAAGGAATTGCTGAAGTTTTTGCTAAACATGGAGCAAACGTTGCTTTTACATACAGTTCATCTGCAGCTTCTGCAGAAGCTTTAGAAGCTGAACTAAATGGTTTAGGAGTAAAAGCAAAAGGTTACCAATCTAACGCAGCAGATTTTAACGAAGCTCAAACTTTTGTTGATGCTGTTTTAGCAGATTTTGGAACTGTAGATATCTTAATCAACAATGCCGGAATCACAAAAGACAATTTGTTAATGCGTATGTCTGAAGCAGATTTTGACCAAGTAATTGATGTAAACTTGAAATCGGTTTTTAATATGACAAAAGCGATTCAAAAAACTTTCTTGAAACAAAGAGCAGGTTCAATTATTAATATCAGTTCTGTAGTTGGAGTTTCTGGAAACGCTGGTCAAACAAATTACGCGGCTTCAAAAGCAGGTGCAATCGGATTTACAAAATCTGTAGCGCTTGAGTTAGGTTCTCGTAACATTCGCTGCAACGCAATCGCTCCTGGTTTTATTGAAACTGAAATGACTGCAAAATTATCTGAAGATGTGGTTAAAGGATGGAGAGAAGGTATTCCGTTGAAACGTGGAGGAAGTCCAGAAGATGTAGCAAATGCTTGTCTTTTCTTAGCTTCAGACATGAGCGGTTATATTACTGGCCAAGTTCTAAATGTTTGCGGAGGAATGTTAACCTAAGGTACTGAGGTGATAAGTTGCAAAGGTTCAAAGGTTTTAGTATTCAGTTATTCTGATTCTAGATAGCTGAACACTTTAGTCAAACAATTGGCTTTTTTAAATCTGACAACCCTAAACTGATACTGAATACTAAATAATTATGACGACAAACACGATTCTTTTATTATTGCTTTCTTTAGTAATCGCTGGTGGTTTATCGTACTTTCAATATTTTTATAAAGCCAAAAGTAAATCCAATGTGGTTATACTTTTGGCTTTTTTACGTTTTTTGGCCATTTTCGGATTATTGGTTTTGCTTATAAATCCGATAATTTCTAAGAGTTCGCTGGAAATAACAAAAACACCTTTGGCAATTGTTGTAGATAATTCTAGTTCTATTGCAGCTTTAAAATCAGATAAAAAAGCGGTTGAACTTTATCAAAAATTAATTTCCAATCCTGCTTTAAAAGAAAAGTTCGAAATTCAATCCTATCAATTTGATAACGATTTTAAAACTTCCGATAAATTTGATTTTAAAGGAAACCAAACCAATTTAGACGAAGCGGCAAAGAACTTAAAAAGCATCAATAAAAATCTGATTTTCCCAACAGTTATAATTACCGACGGAAATCAAACTACAGGAAACGACTACGTTTATAGATTTGATCCTGTCAATAAAGTTTATCCTTTGGTTGTGGGAGATACAACTACATTTTTTGATTTAAAAATCAATCAGCTTAACGTAAACAAATATGCTTTTCATAAAAATAAATTTCCTGTTGAAGTTTTTCTGCAATATGCAGGCACAAAAGCTGTAAATGCAGAATTTGCTATTTCACAAGGAAATACTATTATAGCAAAAGAGAAACTTTCATTTTCTCCCTCAAAAAAAACAGCTTCTTTAAATTTGCTTTTACCAGCAGATAAAGTGGGATTACAGATTTATAAAGCCAGCATTCAATCTTCTGTTAAAGAAAAAAACAGCTATAACAATATTAAAAATTTTGCAGTCGAAATAATAGATCAAAAGTCGACTATTGCGATTGTTTCGGCTATAAATCATCCAGATATTGCAGCATTAAAACGTTCAATTGAGGTTAATGCACAGCGTAAAGTAATATTGGTTAAGCCAAACCAAATTAATGATTTACAAGATATTTCTGTATTGGTATTGTACCAGCCAACTACAGCTTTTAAATCAATTTTTGATAATAAAAAATTAGCATCGACAAACACCTTTATTATAACAGGAAACAATACAGATTTTAATTTCTTAAATCAGCAGCAGAACAATTTAATTTTTAAAATGAGTAACCAAAGAGAAGATTTTCTCTGCGAATTCAAATCAGACTTTAACTTATTTGCAATCGATAATATTGGTTTTGAAAATTTCCCGCCTTTACAGAATTTATTCGGAAATATTAGCACAAACGGAAACGTGTCTGTTTTGCTTTCATCAAAAATTAGAAACGTTTCTACAAATGCTCCATTATTGGCTTTTGCCGAAAATCAAGGAAAAAGGACAGCTTTCTTGTTAGGAGAAAATAGCTGGAAATGGCGCTTGCAAAGTCATATTGATAATCAGTCGTTTGAAAAATATGATGTTTTTATAGATAAAATTATTCAATATTTAGCTTCTACAACTTCTAAAAAATCTTTGGTTGTAACGCATGAAAGTTTTTACAATTCTGGAGAAGAGATTATTATAAATGCGCAATATTTCAATAAAAATTATGAGTTTGACGAAAAAGCCAGACTTACCATAAGTGTTGTAAATGCAGCAACAAAACAAACCAAAAATTATGATTTACTAAAAGGAAGTAATTCTTTTTCTGCTAATTTAGAAGGACTTCCAGCAGGAAAATATAATTTTACGGTAAAAGAATTAAACTCAAATACATCATATTCAAGTCATTTTGAGATTTTAGATTTTGATATTGAAAAACAATTTGTAAATCCAGATGTTTTGAAATTACAGCAATTAGCACAGCAAACCGGCGGAAAAGCCTTTTTTGAAAATCAAGCTGATAATTTGATTAATACACTTTTGGAAAATAACGAGTATAAATCAATTGAAAAAAAGATTTCTACTAAAACTCCCATTATTGACTGGGTTTGGCTGTTAATTTTGATCGCCGTTTTATTGACTACGGAATGGTTTGTTAGAAAATACAATGGTTTTTTGTAAGATTATTGTTAGTAAAAGTATAAGTTTGCTGATTAATAGCAGCCCTTTATGAGTAAAAATACTTTTGAAATAAAAATTTTGAATTTCCATTGGATAAAAGAAGATGATGGACAAGATCTTTGTTTACATGGAAATGTTTTTGTGAAAATTGGAGATGAAATTATCATTGATGCAGACACTTTAGATGTAACACTAAGTTCTGCAGCTCTTCATTTGATGCGTGCACTCAAGCAAAATTATAAACCAGATGATTATTCAAGCCAATTATTTCCGCATTGTGGTCATTTTATTATTGCTGATGATGAAAAAGATTGTGTAGATATTCTGGGCTGTCCAACTGGTATTGATTGGACCATAGTTCATTTAAAAGATAACAAGGTTAAACTTATTACAGAGAGCGGACAAGAAATAATTATTGAAGAAAAACTGTTTCAAAAAATTGTTTTAGACTTTGCAGATCAAGTAGAGAATTTTTATAAAAGCAGTATTCCAAGGATTATTCCAACTGATGAGTTTGAAAAAATGGGATATCTGACATTTTGGAAAGAATGGAGATATCTTAGAGAAGAATGGAAATAAAAGTAATAAGTTAGGAGCTTTTATTATCTAAAAAAAAAATTAAAATCATATTTTTTTACCTCTTAATAGATAAAACATGGACTTCAGGCTAAAAGTTTTCTACACCGTTGCGCTCCGCCTTAATTTTACTAAAGCGGCCACAGAATTGTATATTACACAGCCAGCAGTTTCCAAACATATTCAAGAACTTGAAGAAACTTACAAAACCAAACTTTTCGAAAGAAACGGTTCTAAAATTGCCTTAACAGCAGCTGGTAAAATTCTACTAAAATATACTAAAAGTATTTTTGATATCTACCGAGAAAAAGACTTTGAGATGAGTTCGTTCAATAAAGAACGTCAAGGTTTGTTAAGATTAGGCGCCAGTACAACAATTTCACAATATATCATTTCTCCAGTTTTAGCTCATTTTCATCAAAAACAAAAAGATATAAAAGTCAATTTGTTAAACGGAAATACGGAACAAATCGAAAACGCCTTAATCAACAAAGAAATTGAAGTTGGAATTGTTGAAGGACAGTCTAAAAATCAATCCATTAAATACATTCCGTTTTTAAAAGACGAATTGGTTTTGGTTTGTAATAGTAAAAATCCGCTGGTAAAACAAAACGAGATTTCTGTAAGCGATTTAAAATCAATGAAATTCATAACGCGTGAACGCGGATCTGGAACACTTGAAGTTATAGAATTTGCATTAAAAAAAGCAGGTTTGAAATTTTCTGATTTACAAATAGAAATGCAGTTAGGAAGTACAGAAAGTATAAAATCTTATCTTTTAAATTCTGATTGTTTTGCTTTTATGTCTATTCATGCTGTTAGTAAAGAATTGAAAAATAAAGAATTAATTGTTCTAGATGTGGATAATTTATTAATAGAAAGATTTTTTTACATCATTACTTTGATAGGAAAATCAGATTCGTTATCAGAATTATTCATTCAAAATTTGGCTTCTCATTATAACTTGAAGTTATAGTCGATTGCAAATTACGATTGGTATTTATGGTTTAAAGAACGGAACTTTGCCATATAAATATCAATCACATTATTTTGAAAACACAGCATACAACTTCACAATTATTTAGAATTAATCATTTGTTACAGCAGTTACTTTTTGCTGCAGTGATTTTGTTGTGTTTATTTTCCATAATTTCTCCGCCAATTGCACTTTTATTAGGAGTTTTAACCGTTAATGTTTTTGGAAATCCCTTTGTAGAATTCAATCACAAAGCAATTACATTTTTACTGCAATTCTCAGTTGTGGGTTTAGGCTTCGGAATGAATGCTTATAGTGCGGTATCTGCTGGAAAAGAAGGATTTCTTCTTACTGTATTCTCAATTTTTAGCACTTTGGTATTTGGTTTTTTAATTGGCAAATGGCTTAACACAGAGAAGAAAACATCGCATTTAATTTCTTGTGGAACAGCAATTTGTGGCGGAAGTGCAATTGCTGCTATAGCACCAGTAATAAAGTCAGATGAAAATCAGACTTCAATTGCTTTGGGAGTTATTTTTATTCTAAACTCTATTGCATTGTTTGTGTTTCCGTTTATCGGACATCAGTTAGATTTATCCCAAAAAGATTTCGGACTTTGGTGTGCGATTGCTATTCATGATACCAGTTCGGTTGTTGGCGCCGCAAATAAATATGGAGCAGAAGCTTTACAGGTTGCCACGACGGTGAAATTAGCGAGAGCATTATGGATTATTCCGATATCTATTTTGACCGCTTTTATTTTTAAAAAGCAATCCCGAAGCTTCGGTACAAAAATCAAAATCCCGTATTTTATTGGACTCTTTGTTATCGCGATGCTTCTGAATACTTATCTTCCAGCTATATATATTTTTGCATCACAAATTGTTGGAATTGCAAAAGTTGGTCTGACAATAACTTTGTTTTTAATTGGAGCCACATTAAATTTTGACACATTAAAAACAGTAGGAGTAAGGCCATTGCTGCAAGGAGTTTTTCTTTGGATATTTATTGCTGTTCTAGCTTTATTATCAATTCTTTACCTAGTTTAGATCTTTATTTTACATTAGAAAATTTGACAGTTGATTTTCCAATCATCTTATAAAATTTCCCCTTAAATGAAAAACGTCTTTCGATCTCAAAATCAAATTGATTTTTAGTTTTCGCCATTTCTGCTATTTCTTCAGGCAGGGCCGCTTCAAATTCATCTTCTGCTTTTGCTTCTTTATTATAAGATCCGTTAGTTGTAATAATAAAATCTCTAAAGTGTTTTTTAGCCGAATCCTCTACAACTTTATAAGATCCAGACCATTTTATACTCGCAACATTGGTTAGGTGGTAATTGGGCACTTCCATAATAGGCTGATATTTGCCATCAAAACCAGCCACAAGATAAAGGAAACCTTCATAAGGACCGCCTGCACCGCCATTTATATGAGACAAAGTAAGAGCAAACTGGTCTTCTCCAATCTGAACCAATTTTGGAGTAGGACATTGGGCAAAAGCACCGAAAGCTGCAACTGCCGGCTGAAAAGATTTCATTTCCCAAACTTTACCATTTTTTGCAAATTTGGCTAAACCTAATAATCCGCCAGAAAATCTTCCTGTCTGCAAGCCGTCTTCATCATGAACAGAATGATTAAAAGCCATTATTTTAAACTTATTTCCCTTTGAATCTTCATAATCAATATTGGCAAGAAGTCTGGTTGCTATGCCTTTTTCGTAAGGAAATAATTGATCACCTTCAACGCCATTTACATCCACAAAAGGAGCAGGTTTGCAGGTTTTACAAATCCAGCTTACAAATGTATTTTTATCTGAAAGATGGTATAATTTCCCAGGAAACAATTTTTGCATAATTCTTTCGCCATTGAAAGGGTCAGAAAATCGGATTGTTCTGGTAGAATTTAAAATAGTGTCACTTACATTTTTGGGTTTTATTTCGTTCTCCTGCGCCAGGCAAATGGTCGATAAAAAGAAGATTAGATATAGTAAAGTAAAACGCATGTTTTTAAGGTTTAGTCCGTTAACAAACTTACGAAACAAAATCTTTTTTACATGAACTTATGTTAGTTATATGGTGTAAAAATTTCAAAAAATTAAATTTAGATAATCTTAGATAGTTATACTTTGAATTATCCATAAATAAGGTAAATTTGCACCTCTAAATACAAAAACAAAAATGAAAAACTTTAAATCTAAACCAAGATTAATTGCTTTCTGTGCTTTAATTATTGGTTTTTTTACTTTATCCTGGGGAATTGTAGGTCACGAAAGAATCAACAAAGCTGCTGTAATGGCACTACCGCATCCACTTCAGGTTTTCTTTTACAATCACATTGATTTTATTACACAAGAAGCTTCTGTTCCAGACATTCGTAAATATGCATTAAGTTATAAAGATGAAGGTCCAAGACATTATTTCGATATGGAAAACTTTGGTCCTGCTGATAGTTATCCGCAAACTTTAGAAGAAGCAAAGAAAAAATATGATGCTAAATTTTTAAGCGATAACGGAATTTTACCTTGGTATATTGAAGATATGATGGCAAAATTGACTAAAGCTTTTAAAGATAAAAATAGAGCAGAGATTTTGTTTTTGGCGGCAGATTTGGGGCATTACATTGGAGATGCGCACATGCCATTACATACTTCTGCAAATCACGACGGGCAGTTAAGCGATCAAAAAGGAATTCATTCTCTTTGGGAGAGCAGACTTCCAGAGTTATTTGCGAAGAATTATAAATTAAATGTTCCTTATGCTCATCATTATGATGATGTTCACAAAGCAATTTGGGATATGATAAATGATACACACAGTTTAGCACAGCCTTTATTGGATATCGATAAAAAATTAAGAACAGCTACGCCAGAAAACCAAGTTTTTAAAATGGATGCTGACGGAAAAGTTTTGAAAAGCAAATACAATACAGCTGTTTTCTCTGATGAATATGCTAAAAAACTACACGAGGAATTAAACGGAATGGTTGAAAGCCAGATGAAAAAAGCAATTACTGCAACTGCAAGTTTTTGGTATACTGCTTGGGTAAATGCTGGAAAACCAGATCTTAGTGATCTAGATTCACAAGAAGTGACAAAGAGAAATAGTAAAGCTTTAAAAGAAGATTGGGAGCTTTACCAAAAAGGAGATTTATTCGGAATGAGAAATCAAAATGACTAAATTTTTGTCTCAAGTTTAAAGTTTCGGTTTGAAGCGAAACAAGAGCCTCAAGTTTTATAACTTGAGGCTTTTTTTATCAGTGAACCTTTGCGTATAATTTAGCGGTCTTCGTGTTAAAGTTCAAATCCTTTAATTGATATTCTTTCTTCTTCAAAATATAAGAAGCAGTTTGATAATAAGATATAGTTTCATCAATCAAATCATTTTCCTTTGATTTCAATGGAATTTCATCGTAATGAATTTGATATTCCGGCAATATCCCAGCTTTAGAATTAAGTTTTAATTGAAATTGTTTGATTTCTTGTTTTGGAGACAAAATAGTTAAAACATTATTTTTTATAAAACCTAGATCTTGGTAAGTTGCTATAAAAGCTCTTGGTTGATAGTCTGATTTAAAAACATCCTGTCCAAAAAATTTACTTTTGTAATCAAAATTAAGTAATCCGAATAATGTTGGCATAATATCAATTTGAGACATTAATTTTGTGCATTTCTCAGGTTTAATGTCTGGAGAGTAAATTAAAGCTGGAATTCGGTATTTATCTAGAGGAAGCTCTGTTTTTCCAGCGCTCGAAGCACAATGATCTGCAATGATAACAAAAACTGTATTTTTGAACCAAGGCTGTAATTTTGCTTTGTTAAAAAACTGACGAAGAGCATAATCGGTATATTTTACACCGCCGTCGCGAGATTTAATGTTTCCGGGAATATCAATTTTATTATTCGGATAAGTAAAAGGCCTGTGATTACTAACCGTCATAATATGATTGAAAAAAGGTTTATTCTGCTGTGCTTCAGCGTTGATTACATTTATGGCTTTGTTGTACATATCTTCATCGCAAACTCCCCACACATTTGAGAAAGTTATTTCATTTTTAGAGAAACTTGATTTGTCAATAATTTCATAGCCGTTTCCAGAATAAAAATCCTGCATATTGTCAAAAAAGGCATCTCCGCCGTACATGAACTTTACACTGTAACCCTTATTAAGAAAAACAGAGCCAGTAGAAAATTTGTTTTTATTGTCTTCTCTTTTCACAACACTTTCCCCAGCGGTAGGCGGCAGGCATAAAGTTACGGCTTCCAAACCACGTACAGTTCGGTTTCCCGCTGCATAAACATTGGTGAATAATAAACTTTTTTGCGATAAACTGTCTAGAAATGGAGTTAGATTCTGCTGATTTCCATAAATTTTCATGAAATCTGCGCTTAAACTTTCAATCGTAATTAAAACAACGTTTTTGTGTTTTTCAACTGAATCATTATGTATTTCTCTTAGAGTATTTTGTCCTTTAATTGTTGTAAGTTCTTGTTTTAAAAGTGCAAACGCTCTTTGGTTCGGAATCGTTTTATAGAACTTAAAATAATCTAATTTGTTGTTCTGAAAAGCCAGATAGAACTTGTAAATTCCATTTGACTGTAGTTCATTTACAAAAATATTTTTTGAATTTTCTGTTTTGGTTAAAATCGGAACAGCCAATAGCGAAAATATAAAAACAGAACCATAAACAGCTGTAATTTTAACTTTTTCATTGAATTTAGGAATCTCATCAATATAATTTCTGGAGTTTTTTATGATGAAGAAAGTAATAATTCCTGTAATGATAAAAAGAGCAGAAAATATAGGAATTACAGGGTAAGACTGCATAATGTTTCCAATTACCTCGTTGGTGTAAATTAAGTAATTAACAGCTATAAAATTGTATTTCATGCCAAACTCATTCCAAAAGAAAAACTCACTTATGGCATTTTGCAAGATCAATAGAACATATAGGAAAATAACAAACGCGAAAAGCCAAAACCTGATCTTGGCTCGATATTTTGGTAAAAAAAGAAAAAGTGCAAAGAATAATGTTTTGATCGAAACGAAAATTAATACAATTTTAGGTAAGGCGCCTCCGTATTCATCAACAATAGTTTTTCCGGATGCAATGTAAAGTAAAAAAGCGATAAAGCCAGCGAGAATAATGTATCCGCTGGGTTTGTTGTATTTTGAATTGGATATAAAAATCAAATACAGCCATAAAAAGAATGAAGCTAGTGTAAAAACAAAAAAGTCTGAAACTAAACCCAATATGAAGATTTTCAAGCTTTCAGCAATTGTGAAAGAACTTTGAGTGATAGGATGGAACAAAAGGACTATTCTAAGTACGAAACTTACAATAAAATACAATACAGCTAGATTGTAAAAAGGCGAAAGTTTTTTGTGGAAAGTCATCGAATTATTTTTTTTACAAAATTAATTTCGAATGATTAATGCCAGATTAAGTTAGACTTTTACCTTACTTAGCGCTATCTTAAAGTTTGCTTAAGATATTGATTTTCTTTTTAAGCTCGAGCAGTTTATCTAACTTAGCTTTCAAATATTCTATCTTTGGTATACAGGAATGAAATATGAATCTTAATTAGACATGATAAAATGCATATTTTAATAGTTGAAGACGAATTAGGTATAATTCAGTTTTTAAAACAGGGATTGCAAGAAGAAGGTTATCAGGTAACTACTGCAAGTGATGGTTCCAAAGGCTTTGAATTGGCGCATGAGCAAAAGTTTGATTTGATTCTTTTAGATTGGATGCTTCCAAAAATTAACGGACTTGATCTCTGCAAAGCGATTAGAGTTAAAGATCAAACCACGCCGATCATTTTTTTAACTGCAAAAGATACTGTTCAGGAAACAATTGAAGGTTTAAAGGCCGGAGCTAATGATTATATTAAAAAGCCATTTAGTTTTGAGGAACTTGTAGAGCGAATTAAAGTTCACTTCAGAAATAAAAAACAAACCGAAATACTTACGCTGGGAGTCATAACTATTGATTTGTCTAAACATATTGTGCTAAAAGGACAGGAGGAAATTTCGCTAACACAAAGAGAATTCGAATTGCTAACCTATTTGATGCAGCATAAAGGAAAGGTTTGTACAAGAAATCAGATTTTAAGAGATGTCTGGGATATAAATTTTGAATATGACACAGGCGTAATTGATGTTTTTATGAATGCCATTCGGAAAAAACTGAATCTAAAAATTGAAGAAGATTATATAAAAACTATTCGCGGCATTGGATATATCGCCAATGATTAACAAATGACTTCATTATCCTTTAAAAATAGAATTGCATCAAACTACATTCTAACAACAGGACTTTTGGTTCTTGTTGTTTTTTCGGCTATTTATTTTATTGTAAAACTCACGGTATATAATCATATTGATGAGAATTTAAACATTGAAATTCAGGATCACTTACGCGAGATTCGGGTCGAAAATAATAAAGTAATCCTTATGGATGCTGAAGAATGGGAGGAAAGAGAGCATAATTCTGTTGATGTAAATCCTGTGTTTGTCCAGTTTTTAGATTTGAATAAAAGAATTATCGAAAAATCGCCTAATTTAAAAAATGAAAAACTTATTTTTCAGGACAATAAAAAGAATTACCAACTTTTTGATACCCAATTATTAGGAAGTAAAATTCGTCAGATTCAGGTTCCGCTTCATTTGAATTCAAAGAAAATCGGTTATTTGATCATTGCTATGTCACTTTCTGATTCTATCAAAGTTTTGGATAATTTGTTAGATACACTGCTGATTGCTTTTCCAATTATTCTTTTACTACTGTTCTCTTTGGCTCGTTTTTTTGCTGGTCGAAGCATAAAACCAATAAACGATATCATCTATACTTCCAGAATTATTACAAAAGATAATCTAAAAACAAGAATCCCGCTTCCCAAAACACGTGACGAATTATTTACTCTTTCTAAAACCATAAATAATTTATTAGACCGAATTGAAGATGCGATCGAAAGAGAAAAACAGTTCACATCTGATGCTTCTCACGAGTTAAGAACACCGTTAACAGTTATTAAAGGAACACTTGAAGTACTTGTTCGTAAACCGAGGGATAACAAAGAATACGAAGAAAAAATAAACTATTGTATTAATGAGGTTGACCACTTAAATTCTCTCGTAGATCAGTTGCTTTTAATGGCGCGTTTTGAAAATCAAAAGCAAAATATCAATAGTGAAGTGGTATATTTAAACGCAGTCATTTTAGATGTTTTGACTTTGAACGCGGAGAGAATTACATCTCGAAATATCAATGTAATCGTAGATGCTCCAGAGGAATTTTATACATTTTCTGATCATTATTTAGTAGTAACGATTTTACGAAATATTATTTCAAATGCCGTTAAATATTCCAATAATGACAGCGAAATCAAAATTTCTTTATACAGGGAAAATCACAAAATTATTTGTACTATTTCAGATCAAGGAATTGGAATTGCCAAAGAAGATTTAGATTCCATTTTAAATCCGTTTTTTAGATCAGATTCTTTAAATCATGCTGAAATTAAAGGAACTGGTTTAGGTTTATTTATTGTAAAAAGAATGACCAATCTGCTTCAAATTAAATTTAAAATAGAAAGCGAAATCGGCAAAGGAACCAAGGTTTTATTGAGTTTTGATGAATATGAAGATTCGTTAAAGTAAATTTAAAATTATTATCTATAAAGCTGTCTAAAGCATTTTTTAACAATAAACTGTTGTTACGTTAAAATAAAAATTGCTTTTTAATTAATTTATCTATTATATTTGCAAACGAATCAAAGAAGTAAAAACACAAAACAAATCATGATTTCAATTCAATTACATCATCATCATTTACATTATTGCTCTCAAGCGATGTGTTAATGGTATGCATGTAAATCATCATATTTTAAAACCCGTTTGAGTACATCAAACGGGTTTTTTATTTCTAACTCTTTGTACTCAAACTATAAATCAACAAACAACTAAAAAATGAGTACTTTAAAAATTGCAATTCAAAAATCGGGTCGTTTAAACGAAGACAGCATTCAGATTTTAAAAGACTGCGGTATTTCTATCAACAACGGAATAGACCAGTTAAAGGCCGAAGCTTCAAATTTTCCTCTTGAAGTTTTATATCTAAGAAATTCTGATATTCCACAATATCTAATTGATGGAGTAGTAGATTTAGCGATCGTTGGCGACAATCTTTTGGTCGAAAAAGGAAAAGGAATTGAAGTCGTTCAAAAATTAGGATTTTCAAAATGCAAAGTTTCTGTTGCAGTTCCTAAAACCTTAGAATACAATTCTATTCAAGATTTAGCAGGTTTAAGAATTGCTACTTCTTATCCTAATACGGTAAACGAATATTTCAACTCTTTTGGTTTAAGCGTAGATATTCACCAAATTTCTGGTTCTGTTGAGATTGCACCAAACATTGGTCTTGCCGATGCTATTGTAGATATCGTTTCAAGCGGCAGTACTTTATTCAAAAATAACTTAAAAGAAGTCGAAGTTATTTTGAAAAGTGAAGCAGTTTTAGCTGTTTCTCCAAAAGTTTCTCCAGAAATTCAAAAACACATTGATACTTTAAAATTCAGAATTCAAGCGGTTTTAAGAGCTAGAAATTCTAAATATATTTTAATGAACGTTCCAAACGACAAAATTGAAGCTGTTGGAAAAATCCTTCCGGTTCTTAGAAGTTTAACCGTTTTGCCATTGGCGCAGGAAGGCTGGAGCAGTGTTCACTCGGTAATCGATAAAGATACTTTTTGGGACGTAATTGATCAATTAAAAGAAGTGGGAGCCGAGGGAATTTTGGTTTGTCCAATTGAAAAGATGGTTCTTTAAAAGCTTTAAGCTTTAGGCAATAAGCTTTAAGCTTTTGCCAAAGATATTAAAGATAGTTCATAAAGCTTAAAGCCTACAGCTTATAGCATAAAGCATAAAAAAAATGAATAAAATAAACAATCCAAAACCAGAAAACTGGTCTGACATATTAAAAAGACCAACGCAGACTATTGACGATATTGAGGTTACTGTGAAGGAAATCTTTAAAGAAGTGCAGAAAAAAGGAGATGAAGCAGTTGCGAAATATACTTCTATTTTCGACGGAATTTCTTTAGACAATTATGAAGTTGATGCGGAAGAAATTAAGGAAGCAATTAATCTGATTCCCAGCGAATTAAAAGAAGCTATTAAATTAGCAAAAGACAATATTTATAAATTTCACAAGGCACAAAAAACAAATAGAATTGAACTTGAGACTATCGAAGGCGTAAACTGCTGGCAGGAAAAAAGACCAATTCAGAAAATTGGTTTGTACATTCCAGGCGGAACTGCTCCTTTATTTTCGACGGTTTTAATGCTGGCTGTTCCTGCTGAAATTGCGGGCTGTAAAGAAATTGTACTGTGTTCCCCGCCAGATAAAACAGGAAAAATTAATCCATCGATTTTATATGCTGCAAATTTATGCGGTGTGACTAAAATTTTAAAAGTTGGCGGCATTCAGGCGATTGCAGGAATGACATTTGGAACACAGTCAATTCCAAAAGTTTATAAAATTTTCGGGCCTGGAAATCAGTTTGTAACCGTAGCTAAACAATTGGCAACTCAATTTGGCGTTGCGATTGACATGCCGGCTGGACCTTCAGAATTATTAATCTTAGCCGATGATACTGCGGTTCCTGCATTTGTAGCATCAGATTTATTATCTCAGGCAGAACACGGAACTGATAGTCAGGTAATTTTGGTTTCGACTTCAAAGAAATTAATTGATGAAGTAGAAAAGGAAATTCAATCTCAAATAGAAGTTCTTCCAAGAAAAGCAATTGCAGAAAAAGCAATCGAAAATTCGAAATTGATTTATGTTGAAAATGATCAGATTGCTTTAGATTTAATCAACGAATACGGACCGGAACACTTTATCATCTGCTCTCAATACGATGATTTTTACTGCAACGGAATCATAAATGCAGGTTCTGTTTTTATTGGAAATTATACTCCTGAAAGTGCTGGAGATTATGCCTCAGGAACCAATCACACCTTACCGACAAACGGATACGCCAAAAATTACAGTGGTGTAAATCTAGATAGTTTTATGAAATCGATGACCTTCCAAAAGATTTCAGAAAAAGGGATTCAAAATATTGGAAAAGCAATTGAGCTTATGGCCGAAGCGGAAGGATTGCAGGCGCATAAGAATGCTGTAACCTTAAGATTGAAGAGTTTAGAATAAAGAACACAGAATATAGAACACAGAATATAGAAAATAGAAGAAAGAACATAGAATAGAAAATAAATAGGTAAGGTGGCAAGTCTATTCTCTTTATTCTATTCTCTATATTCTAAAAATTAAAATAATGAAATTCGATATAAATACAATTACACGTGAAAACGTAAAATCTTTAAAACCATATTCTTCGGCGAGAGATGAGTTTGAAGATTTTGATACTGCCGATATGATTTTTTTGGATGCAAATGAAAACCCGTTTCAAAATGGAGTAAATCGTTATCCAGATCCGCAACAGAACTCGGTTAAAGCTATTTTGGCTAAGAATAATTTAGTAAAGCAAAGTCAGATTTTATTAGGGAATGGAAGTGATGAAGTTTTAGATTTGCTTTTCAGAGCTTTCTGTGAACCCAGTAAAGATAATATCATTTCGCTTCCTCCAACATATGGGATGTATGGCGTTTTAGCGAATATTAATGCAGTAGAAAATAGAGAAGTTCTACTTTCTTCAGATTTTCAGCCACAAGTTGAAAAGATCTTAGAAGCGGTTGATGAAAATACTAAAATCATCTTTTTATGCTCGCCCAATAACCCGACTGGAAATTCTTTTTCAGACGAAAGTATTGTAAAATTACTTCAAAACTTTAGAGGATTAGTTGTAATTGATGAAGCATATATTGACTTCTCAGACAAAGAAAGCTGGCTTGTGGAAATTGATGAATATCCAAATTTGGTAATTACTCAGACACTTTCAAAAGCCTATGGTTTAGCTGGAATTCGTTTAGGAATTTGTTATGCATCAGAAGCTGTTATTTCAGTTTTGAATAAAATAAAACCGCCTTATAATGTAAACGAATTAACGCAGCAAAGAGCTATTGAGCGTTTAAAAGATTCTGAAAAGATAAAACAAGAAATAGCTTCTATTATCAAGCAGAGAGGAGAATTACTTAAAGTGTTACTTGAAGTGAATTTTGTAGAAAAAATTTATCCTACAGAAGCTAATTTTGTTTTGGTAAAAGTAGATGATGCCAACAAAAGATACGATCAATTAATTGAAAAAGGGATTGTAATTCGTAATAGAACCACACAGCCTTTATGCGAAAATTGTCTTCGTTTTACTATTGGAACAGAAGAGGAAAATGCAGTTTTAATTAAAGAATTGAAGTTGTTGAGTTAATTTTTGCACAGTTTTTCTCAATCTTGTCATTTCGACGAAGGAGAAATCTTCGCAAGAAATTCCGCAACGGGAGGCACAGCAAACTGAGATTTCTCCTTCGTCGAAATGACAAATAGAAGTCTTAAGCAAAAATAAATGGCTATATCAGCCAAAAAACATAAAACATGAAAAAAGTACTTTTTATCGATCGTGATGGAACGATTGTTTTAGAACCTGAAAATTACCAATTAGACAGCTTAGATAAACTGGAATTTTATCCAAAAGCTTTTCAATATCTGGCAAAAATTGCCAGCGAATTAGATTACGAATTAGCAATGGTAACCAATCAGGACGGATTAGGAACAGACAGTTTTCCGGAAGATACCTTTTGGCCAACGCAGAATTTCATTTTAAAAGCCTTTGAAAATGAAGGAGTTGTTTTTAATGAAATCTTCGTAGACAGGAGTTTTCCAGAAGAAAATGCGCCAACTCGCAAGCCAAGAACAGGAATGCTGACAAAATACTTGAATAATCCAGAATATGATTTAGAAAATTCTTTTGTTTTAGGAGATCGTTTAACAGATGTTGAATTGGCTAAAAATCTGGGAGCAAAAGCGATCTACATGAATGATATCGATGGAATTGGCAGTAACGAAATTTCATTAAAACGCGAAGAATTAGATGAAACAATCGTTTTGCAAACCATGGATTGGAAAAAAATCTATGAGTTTTTAAAGTTAGAAGCGCGTTCTGCGTCAATAACTCGTAAAACAAATGAAACTGATATTTATATCAATTTGAATCTTGACGGAACAGGAAAAAGCAAAATCGATACTGGAATTGCCTTTTTTGATCACATGTTAGACCAGATTTCACGTCACGGTCAAATGGATTTAGAAATTCTTGTAAAAGGTGATTTAGAAGTCGATGAACATCACACAATTGAAGATACGGCAATTGCTTTAGGAGAAGTTTTCGCAAAAGCATTGGGAAATAAACTAGGAATCGAGCGTTATGGATTCTGTTTGCCAATGGACGATTGTTTAGCGCAGGCAGCAATTGATTTTGGAGGAAGAAATTGGCTAATCTGGGAAACCGAATTTAAACGTGAAATGGTGGGTAAAATGCCAACTGAAATGTTTTATCATTTCTTCAAATCGTTCACAGATGGCGCAAAAGCGAACTTAAATATCAAAGCAGAAGGAATCAACGAACATCATAAAATTGAAGCGATCTTTAAAGCTTTCGCGAAAGCGATAAAAGTTGCCGTAAAAAGAGATACCGAAAAAATGATTTTGCCTTCGACGAAAGGAATGTTGTAAAACGCTATAAGCAATAGGCTGTAGGCATTAGGCCTATTGCTTATGGCTTAAAGCTTAAAGCTTTTTTAATGAAAATAGTAATCATAAATTACGGAGCAGGAAATATTCAGAGCATTATGTTTGCTATTGAAAGATTGGGATTTAAAGCTGTTTTGAGTAACAATCCTGATGAAATTAAGTCGGCAGATAAAGTGATTTTTCCTGGTGTGGGCGAGGCTAGTTCGGCGATGTTTAAACTTCGCGAAAGCGGTTTGGATAGTTTGATTCCGCAATTGAAGCAACCCGTTTTAGGCATTTGTTTGGGAATGCAGTTAATGTGTAATTCGTCTGAAGAGGGAAATACAAAAGGTTTAGGTATTTTTGATATTGATGTTGTAAAATTCTCAAACAGCGTTAAAGTCCCGCAAATGGGATGGAATCAGATTTATGATTTAAAAACCGATTTGTTCAGCGGAATTTCTGAAAATGAGTTCATGTATTTGGTTCATAGTTTTTATGCGCCAAATTGTTCAGAATCTATTGCTACAACAAATTATGACGTTGAATATGCATCGGCTTTGCAAAAAGATAATTTTTACGGAACTCAATTTCACCCGGAAAAAAGCGGCGATGTGGGAGAGAGAATTTTAGAGAACTTTTTGAAGTTAAATTCCAAAGAATAAATCCCAAATTCCAATATCAAAATCAATTTTAATCAAAACATTAATTTTAGAAATAAGTAATTGAATAATCTTTTTTGAATACTATAAAATCTAAAATCAACAATCTAAATTAGAAAAATGAGAATAATACCAGCCATAGATATCATTGACGGAAAATGTGTTCGTTTATCAAAAGGAGATTACGATACCAAAATAATCTACAACGAAAACCCGCTTGAAGTCGCAAAATCATTTGAAGCACACGGAATTGAATACTTGCATTTAGTAGATCTTGATGGTGCAAAATCGAGTAAAATTGTCAATTATAAAATCTTAGAACAAATTGCGAATCAAACAAGCTTGAAAATCGATTTTGGAGGCGGATTAAAATCGGATGACGATTTGAGAATCGCTTTTGAAAGTGGTGCAAATCAGATTACAGGCGGAAGTATTGCGGTGAAAAACAGAGCGATTTTCGAAAAATGGATTTCAGAATACGGTTCAGAAAAAATTATTTTAGGTGCTGATGCTAAAGATGAAAAAATCGCGGTTTCTGGTTGGTTAGAGGAATCAAATGAAGATTTAGTGCCGTTTATTCAGGATTATCAATCAAAAGGAATTCAGTATGTTATCTGTACAGATATTGCCAAAGACGGAATGCTTCAGGGACCAAGTTTTGATTTATACAGCAAAATTTTAGAAGAAGCAAAAGGAATAAAATTAATTGCATCTGGCGGAATTTCAACCTTCGACGAATTGCCAAAATTAGCCGAATTAGGCTGCGAAGGAACAATCATAGGAAAAGCGATTTACGAAGGGAGAATCACTTTAAAACAGTTAGAGGATTTTATAATTAGAAAATGAGAAAATTGGATAATTAGATAATTTATGTGTGACGAAAATAATTATCTAATTGACTAATTTTCTAATTAACACATTAGATAAATGTTAGCAAAAAGAATAATACCCTGCTTAGATATAAAAAACGGAAGAACGGTAAAAGGCGTTAATTTCGTTGATTTGCGCGATGCTGGAGATCCTGTGGAATTAGCTGAAATTTATTCGAGAGAAGGAGCAGATGAATTGGTTTTCTTAGATATTTCGGCAACAGAGGAAAGACGCAAAACACTGATAAATATGGTGCGAAGCGTTGCGGAGAAAATCAATATTCCGTTTACTGTTGGCGGCGGGATTTCGTCTGTTGAAGATGTTGAAATTTTGCTGAATAATGGCGCAGATAAAGTTTCGATTAATTCATCGGCAGTAAAAAATCCGCAGTTAATAAATGATTTGGCACAGAAATTTGGAAGTCAGTGCGTTGTTGTTGCAATCGACGCCAAACAAATTGAAGGACAGTGGATTGTGCATTTAGTGGGCGGGAAAGTGCCAACAGAACTAAATTTATTCGATTGGGCTGTAGAAGTAGCAGAACGAGGTGCCGGTGAAATTTTATTCACTTCGATGGATAATGATGGAACTAAAAATGGTTTTGCAAACGAAGCTTTAGCGAAACTATCAGAATTAGTTAATATTCCGATTATTGCTTCTGGAGGAGCTGGAAACATTCAACATTTCGTTGATTCGTTTAAAGTAGGAAAAGCTGATGCGGCTTTAGCGGCAAGTGTTTTTCACTTTAAAGAAATCGAAATCAAAGCTTTGAAAGAAGAACTGAAGAATAATGGAGTGGAAGTTAGACTTTAAAGAGAATCAAGAAACAAGAAGAAAGATTAGATTTAATCTAATATAACAACAATTCAGAGAATCTAAAATCTGAAATCAAAAATCTAAAATTAATTATGGAAATCGATATCAAAAGCGCACACGGATTAATTCCGGCGATCATTCAGGATTCAGAAACAAAGAATGTTTTGATGCTGGGTTATATGAACGAAGAATCGCTTCAAAAAACAATAGAAACTCAAAAAGTAACTTTTTTCAGCCGTTCAAAACAAAGACTTTGGACAAAAGGCGAGGAGAGTGGTAATTTTTTAAACTTAGTGAGCATTAAAAATGACTGCGATGGCGATACACTTTTGATCCAGGCAAAACCTGTTGGACCAACTTGTCACACGGGCGCAGATACTTGTTGGCAGGAAGCAAATGAGGCTAATTACGGCTTCATTTCGCAATTAGAAAGCACAATCAAAACTCGTAGAGAAAATGCCGATTCTGAGAAAAGTTATGTGGCCTCTTTATTTGAAAAAGGAATCAATAAAATTGCTCAAAAAGTAGGTGAAGAAGCTGTAGAAGTGGTTATTGAGGCGAAAGATGATAACGATGATTTGTTCCTTAGTGAAAGCGCTGATTTACTTTTTCACTACCTAATTTTATTGCAGGCGAAAGGTTACCAGCTGAATGATGTTGTGGATGTTTTGAAGAAACGTCAGAAGTAAAATTTTGTTTCAAGTTTCAGGTTTCAGGTTCTTTGCGATAACTTGAAACCTGAAACCTGAAACCTGAAACCTGAAACCTGAAACCTGAAACCTGAAACCTGAAACAAATAAAACTAATTACTCCACAAATTCAAAAACCGCAAATTCTGCTGGCTGATGAAAACCAAATTTTAAACTCTTATAAAATTGTAATGCAAGATATTCAGTTGCGTTACCGTAATCAATCCTAAAAGTATTTGCTTTCCATTTTGTACCAATTTTCGGTTCTAAAAAATTGCCGTTTTTTATCTTTAAAAGACTTGAAAATGGAATTTTAATTTCAACATTATAGCCATTAGGATTTATTTTACTGACAGATTCCAATCCAGTGATATTAAAATTCATTGTTGTTTTCCATCCACCGCATTCAGCAGAAATACATTTTAAAAGCAGATCATAATTCGTTGAAAATGCGTTGACTCCAATTTCTACATAATTTGTTCCATCTCCATCAGGATCAAGGAAAATTTCAACCAAATCATCTGTATAAAAAATCTGGGAATCTTTCTTTTGAGGTTTTCCAATGATGTTCGAATCATTGCATTTGTAAGCTATGTAAAGGTTTTCTTCATTCCACGAAAGTGAAATAAAAGTTTCCTGAGAAGCTTTTTCTCCAGAATTATGAATTAAAAAAGGACCTAAAAATTGGTTTTTCCAATCTGACAAATCTCCATCAATAGTTATTTTTGCAGTAGTTTTATAAATAGGAATGGTCTGAGAATAACCTTCAGCGACATATATAAGAAAAAAGAATATGAGGAAAGTGTAGAATTTCATAAAATAAGCTCTGATTTTATAGTGCTAAAATAGAGAAGAATTATGATTTTCGATATATCATCATTCGAATAGAAATCATAAAATTTAAAAAAACTTAATTCGAATGTTTACATTTGTTGCAGATTAAGTCCCGAAGCTTTGGGATAAAAACTTATTTATTTTATATTTCTAACTAATGAAAAAATACTTTGGAAGCATTTTAACTGCTTTTTTAATTGGTTTCAGCGCTAATGCTCAAGGACTTTTAAATAAGTCGGAAACAGTTTTTACACATCAAGACACTTTGCGCGGAAGCATTACAAAAGAAAGAGCTTGGTGGGATTTAAAATACTATCATTTGAATGTAAAGGTAAATCCTTCAGAAAAATCAATTTCAGGTTCCAATACTGTTCGCTATAAGGTTTTAACAGAAAACAACCGAATGCAGATTGATTTGCAGGAGCCAATGAATATTACAAAGGTGACTCAAAACGGTAAAGATTTAAAGTTTGAAAGAGACGGAAATGCATTCTTTATTACTTTAACTGAAAAGCAAAAAGTTGGAGACACAAAAGAAATTGTAGTTTCATTTAGTGGAAAACCAAAAGAAGCTGTTAGAGCACCATGGGATGGAGGTTTTTCTTGGAAAAAAGATAAAAACGGAAAAGATTTTATAGCAACTTCTTGTCAGGGCTTAGGCGCGAGTGTTTGGTGGCCTTGTAAAGACCATATGTATGACGAAGTAGAAAACATGTTAATCAGCGTAAATGTTCCTGGAGATTTAACCGAAGTTTCAAATGGAAGATTGCAAAGTGTTAAAAAAGAGAAGGATGGAACAAAAACATTTAATTGGTATGTTTCAAACCCTATAAATAATTACGGAGTAAATATTAATATTGGTGATTACGTTAATTTTTCTGAAGTATTCAAAGGAGAAAAAGGTAATTTAGATTGTAATTATTATGTTTTAAAAGATAATTTAGCTTTGGCTAAAGAGCATTTTAAAGATGCTCCAAAAATGCTTAAAGCTTTTGAAAGCTGGTTTGGACCTTATCCTTTTTATGAAGACAGTTACAAATTAGTCGAAGTTCCTTATTTAGGAATGGAGCATCAAAGTTCTGTAACTTATGGAAATCAATACAAACAAGGTTATTTAGGACGCGATTTAAGCGGAACGGGCTGGGGATTAAAATTTGATTTTATAATTATTCACGAGTCTGGTCACGAATGGTTTGCTAATAATATTACCTACAAGGATATTGCTGACATGTGGATTCATGAGAGTTTTACTAATTATTCGGAAAGTATTTTTATCGAATATTACTACGGAAAAGAAGCTGCGGCAGAATATGTAATTGGGTGCAGAAAAAATATTCAGAATGATACTCCAATTATTGGGCATTATGATGTAAATAATGAAGGATCTGGTGACATGTATCCGAAAGGAGCGAATATGCTTCATACAATGCGTCAGATTATTAGTGATGATGCTAAATGGAAATCGATTTTAAGAGGTTTAAACAAGACTTTTTACCATCAAACGGTTACTTCAAAACAGATTCAAGATTATATTAATGAGCAGTCTGGAATTAATTTCAACCGCGTTTTTGCACAATATTTAACGACAACTCAAATTCCTGTTTTGGAATATATGTTTAAAAACGGAACACTTGGCTACCACTGGACAAATTGTGTTTCAAAATTTGATATGCCTGTAAAAGTTAAAATTAACGGAGTGGAAACTTTATTAAAACCAACCACAGAATGGCAGTCGGTAAAAACAACAAATGAAGACAGAAAGCTTGAAGTAGATAAAAACTTCTATGTAACTACTTCAAATATTGTTGAATAAAGTTTTTTAAAATTTCAAAATGTAAAATCCCAAATTCCAATTAATTGGCGTTTGGGATTTTTTATTTTAGTTTTTTATATTAAACCCAGCAGGTTTTTAAAACCTGTAGCGTTTGTTTTCGTTACATTTTGTGATTTCGAAGGGAAAATCAATGTAATATTTCCAAACAGATAATCGCCAATCTTTATGGAATTTCTAGTGTGATTTCTCCCTTCGGTCGAAATGACAAAAAGGTTTGAAAAACTTATTGTTTTTCAAACCTTTTTATTGGAATTTGGAATTTTTCTGTTGAAATTTAAATAAATTATCTATTGTTCAATTTCGCTTTTTCCTTTATAATATCAGCAATTTTTCTGTTTTCAATTTTACTTTCAAGCCAGGAAATAATATCAAGATATAAGAAAGCCCTTTTTTCATATGTGTTCTTTTCAAGTTCCACAAAACGAGCGTGCATTTTTTTGAATTCCTTCTTAATATCGGCTGGATAAAAGTTATTTAAATTTCTAAGGAATTTTATGATCTCTTTCTGAACTTCATGTAAATCATTCATTTTCAATAAAAACTTATATGTGCTCTTAAGATGATTTTCTAAATAATAATCCTTTCCAAGTTCATAATGCGCAATCAGAGATAATAATCTCGCAAAGCACATTAAATCTTCACGCATGGTTAAGTTCTTGTTGTTGATGATTTTATCTAAATAATTAATGCATTCATTGTATTTTTCAACACCAAAATAAATAGAAGCAATTTTATAGAAAAACAACATTTCGTGGTGCTCATCAAGATGCTCGCTATGTACTTTAAGTCTGCTTAAAATTTCTGGAATTAAATATTCGCTTTCAGCAAAAGTACCTTCCAAGATGTGCAGATTCAGTTTGTTATTGTACACATATAAAAATGAAAGCGATGCAATATTGTCATTTACAGGGAATTTGGGATCTGCAATAGTTTCTTCTAAGAGATTCAAGTATTTTTTGAAATTAGATTTATACTTTAACATATAGAGCGATTCCAAGAAATAATGATTTCCCTTTAAGAAAAATACTGGATTAAGATAAATCATATTCGGATTATCGTAGAAAAGCTGTACCCATTTATAGGCATATTTATAGCTGGCCAAAAAATCCTGAACTAGAAAGCTTCGCCACAAGTTAGCATTGTAAAACCAGTATTTTTCGCGAAATCCGAATTTGCTTTCATCCAATTTTGCAATATGCCTATTGAAATAGTCATCTATATATTTGTATTCGGCATCACTTTTTACGTATCCCGTTTTTAGCATGATTCCGTATAACTGAAGCGATAAATTCGATAATTTGCTTGAAATCGTATTGCGGTAGTTTAATTCTTTGGCTTGAACAACCAATTCGTCGGCGCGTCCCTGAATACTTCGCGTAATATATTGGGATTCGATTAGTTTTTCAAATTCAACAATTTCATACGCCATATATTTTTCATCATTCTCCAGCGCTTGTTGTTTGGTCTTATCTAAAATTTTCAAACTCTGTTTATACAATCCTTTATTATAAAGAATTACGGCAAAATCCATTTGTTCGCGCAGCTGGTAACGAATATTTTGGCTGGGAATATTCAATCTTATACTTACTAAGATTTGTTTGTACAAGTATGATTTTAAGTTAGATAGCTGTACTTTTTGGATAATACCACTTTTAAGAATGAGTTTTTCATCATATACTTCCGATTTATCAAGAATATTGAATAATTCAATAAATTTTGTATTTGAACTCGTTTCTAATCGGCTTGCAAAAATTTTAAACTGTCTTTTTTCTGATTTCGAAAGTGATTTGATTAAAACAAATAAGAAATCTTTTTGATGGTTAGCCATTGTAAAAAATAATAATGTAACTTATTGATAATAAATTAGTTAATAGGGTATAAATCGTTTTATGAACAGTATAATTTCATTAAAATGAATTTCGTACTGCGATAGTACGATATATATTTGTTATCAAGATGTGAAATTACATTAAATAAATGAATATGAATAGAGAGAAAGTTCAAATTTTTGACACCACTTTGCGAGATGGTGAACAAGTTCCAGGATGTAAGTTAGATACTAAACAAAAATTAGTTATCGCAGAAAGACTTGACAAAATGGGAGTTGATATCATCGAAGCAGGCTTTCCTGTATCAAGTCCAGGCGATTTTTTATCCGTCTCTGAGATTTGTAAAATTGTAGAAAATGCAACCGTCTGCGGACTAACAAGAGCCGTAAAAAACGACATTGATGTTGCGGCAGCTGCTTTAAAGCACGCTAAGAAACCAAGAATCCATACTGGAATCGGAACTTCACAATCTCACATACTCCACAAATTAAATACTACGCCGGAAGATATTATTGCAAGAGCAAAATATGCTGTAGCACACGCAAAATCGTATGTAGAAGATGTTGAATTCTACGCAGAAGATGCAGGTAGAACAGACAACGCTTTCTTGGCTAAAGTTTGTGAGGAAGTTATTAAATCTGGAGCAACAGTACTGAATATTCCTGATACTACTGGATATTGTCTTCCAGAAGAATACGGAGCAAAAATTAAATATTTAAAAGAAAACGTAAAAGGAATCGAAAACGTAATCCTTTCATGTCACTGTCATAATGATTTAGGAATGGCAACCGCAAACTCAATTGCAGGCGCTATAAATGGAGCAAGACAAATAGAATGTACTATTAATGGTATTGGTGAAAGAGCTGGAAATACTGCACTTGAAGAAGTTGTAATGATTTTCAAGCAACACCCGTATTTAAATTTAGATACAAACATTAATACTAGAGAATTAAACGAAATGAGCCGTTTGGTTTCTGAAAGTATGGGAATGATTGTACAGCCAAATAAAGCGATTGTAGGAGCAAATGCTTTTGCGCACAGTTCTGGTATTCACCAAGATGGTGTAATCAAAAACAGAGCAACTTACGAGATCATGGATCCGCTTGATGTTGGTGTAAACGAATCTTCAATTATTTTGACTGCAAGAAGCGGAAGAGCTGCTTTGGCTTATAGAGCTAAAAAAGTGGGTTACGAACTTACAAAAACACAATTAGACATTGTATATGTTGAGTTTTTGAAATTTGCAGATATCAAAAAAGAAGTTTTAGATGCTGATATTCATCAAATCATCGAGGCTTCTAAAATTGAAGGTGAATTAATTAGAAGCTAGTTAAGAGAGAATAGAAAATAGAGCAAAGAAGAAAGAGAAAAATAATAAAGGATTTAAATACATAAAGAACGAGACGTTATGAATTTGAAAATTGCAGTTTTGCCAGGAGATGGAATTGGACCTGAGGTTATTTTACAAGCCAAAAAAGCATTGTATGCTATTGCTGAAGTTTATAATCATGAATTTGTTTTTGAAGATGCACTCATGGGAGCAGTTGCAATTGATAAAACAGGAAGCCCTTTGCCGGAACAAACACTAAATCTGTGTTTAAATACAGATGCAGTTTTGCTTGGTGCAATCGGAGATCCCAAATATGATAATAATCCGAATGCAAAAGTTCGACCTGAGCAAGGTTTATTGAAGCTTCGTAAAGAATTAGGTTTGTTTGCGAATATTCGTCCGATAAAACCTTACAAAGCATTAATTGAAGCTTCTCCTTTAAAAAGAGAAATTATTGAAGGAGCTGATTTTACAATTTTCAGAGAATTAACAGGCGGTGCTTATTTCGGAACTAAAACACTTAATGAAGAAGGAACGCATGCCTCAGATTTATGTGAATATTCAGAAGAAGAAATCACTAGAATTGCACATTTAGCTTTTAAATCGGCACAAAAACGACGCAAAAAGTTAACAATGGTAGACAAAGCTAATGTTTTGGAAACTTCAAGATTGTGGAGAAAAGTAGTTCAAAAAGTGAGTGAAAATTATCCAGATGTTAAACTTGATTTTTTATTTGTTGACAATGCGGCAATGCAGTTGATTTTAAATCCGAAACAATTTGACGTGATTTTGACTGAGAACTTATTCGGAGATATTTTATCTGATGAAGCCAGCGTAATTACAGGTTCTATTGGTTTACTGCCATCGGTATCTTTAGGAGAAAAAAATGCTTTGTTTGAACCTATTCACGGATCATATCCGCAGGCAAAAGGAAAAAACATTGCCAATCCGATTGCTTCGATTTTAGCCGCAGCGCTTTTGTTAGAGCATTTTGGATTAACTAAAGAAGCCCATGTAGTTTATAAAGCGGTGGAAAAAGCAATTGAATATAAAGTAGTTACAGTTGATTTAAAACCAGATTCAAAATTCGGAACAAATGAAGTAGGGGAGTTCATTTCTAATTTTATTTTCAGTAAAGATGATTTACTGTATTTTAATAATGACAATGTTAGTATTGGGCAATCGACGATTGTTTAATATTTTTTGTTAAAAAGTGAATATAATAACAAGAAGTCTTTGAAATGTTGAGATTTTATTTTTTTACTTCCAGAAGTTTACTTACTTTTGTAACACTAAAAAAATAAATGATGCAAATCTCAATTATTATTACTTCTGTCGTTGTTGTCAATGTGATTCACACATCTGCATCGGGAATGTTATAAATATAATTGAAAAACTATATTACAAACCTTCCAAATACTGGAAGGTTTTTTTTTGGAATAAAAATTAAAAATAAAATAAAACAATAATGGAATTAAATAAGTACAGCAAGACCATCACTCAAGATCAAACACAGCCTGCGGCGCAAGCAATGTTGTACGGAATTGGTTTAACTGAAGAAGATTTAAAAAAAGCACAAGTTGGAATTGTGAGCATGGGTTACGATGGTAACACTTGTAATATGCACTTGAACGATTTAGCAAAAGATGTTAAAAAAGGTGTTTGGGATGCAGATCTTGTCGGACTTATTTTTAATACCATTGGTGTCAGTGACGGAATTTCTAACGGAACGGAAGGAATGCGTTATTCATTGGTTTCTCGCGATGTAATTGCAGATTCTATTGAAACAGTAGTTGGAGCGCAATGGTACGATGCTGTAATTGCAATTCCGGGCTGTGATAAAAATATGCCGGGAGCTTTAATCGCAATGGGACGTTTAAACCGTCCAGCAATGATGGTTTACGGAGGATCTATTCACTCAGGAAAGTGGAAAGGGGAATCTCTTAATATTGTATCAGCTTTTGAAGCTTTAGGTAAAAAAGTTAAAAACGAAATTACTCCAGAAGATTTCAAAGGAGTTATTCAAAATGCTTGTCCAGGTGCTGGTGCGTGCGGAGGTATGTATACGGCAAACACAATGTCTTCGGCAATTGAAGCATTAGGAATGAGCTTACCATACAGTTCATCAAACCCTGCTTTAAGTCAGGAAAAAAGAGACGAATGTGTTGCCGCAGGAGCTGCAATCAAAATTTTATTAGAAAAAGATATTAAGCCAAGGGATATTATGACCCGTAAGGCTTTCGAAAACGCTATTACAATTGTAGCGGTTTTAGGAGGTTCTACAAATGCAGTTATGCACTTAATCGCTATGGCTCACTCTGTTGATATCAAAATCACTTTGGATGATTTCCAAGCAATTAATGATAGAACGCCAGTTCTTGCTGATATGAAGCCAAGTGGTAAATACATGATGGAAGATATTCATGAAGTGGGAGGAATTCCAGCAGTAATGAAATATTTATTGAAAGCAGGACTTATTCACGGAGATTGTTTAACCGTAACAGGAAAAACAGTTGCCGAAAATTTAGCTTCTACTCCAGATTTACAAGACGGACAAGAAGTAATTCATGAAATTCAAAAAGCGTTAAAACCAACTGGAAATATTCAGGTTTTATATGGAAATCTTGCTTCTGAAGGTGCTGTAGCAAAAATCAGCGGAAAAGAAGGAGAATATTTTGAAGGTCCAGCTGTAGTATTTGAAGGTGAATTTGAAGTAATTCCAGGTCTTCAAGCCGGAAAAATTAAACCAGGTAATGTAGTCGTCATCAGGTATTGCGGGCCAAAAGGTGGTCCAGGGATGCCTGAAATGCTGAAACCTACATCTGCTATTATTGGTGCTGGATTAGGAAGCAGCTGTGCTCTTATTACAGACGGAAGGTTCTCTGGAGGTTCGCATGGATTCGTGGTAGGACACGTTACACCAGAAGCTTATGATGGTGGTGGTATTGCTCTAGTAGAAGATGGCGATTTAATTGCGATCGATGCCGTGAAAAATACTATTGACCTGAAAATTTCCGACGAAGAATTTGCAGCTAGAAAAGCGGCTTGGGTACAACCGCCGTTAAAAGTTACAAAAGGAGTTTTACTTAAATACGCAAGATCGGTCTCTAGTGCATCAACAGGTTGTGTTACCGATAATTAATTAATAAAATAACAATATCAAAAATCAATTGCAATAACAATATTAAGTGGAAATATAAAATTGAAATTGAAATTGATTTTTGAAAACAAAATATACTATGAAAATATCAGGGGCAGAAGCCGTTATAAGATGTTTATTAGCAGAAGATGTAGACTTGGTTTATGGTTATCCGGGAGGAGCAATCATGCCGGTTTATGATGAATTATATAAATTTCAAGATCAGTTACACCATGTATTAGTACGCCACGAACAAGGCGCAACACATGCAGCTCAAGGGTATGCAAGAGCTACAGGGAAAGTAGGAGTGGCAATCGCAACTTCTGGACCAGGTGCAACTAATTTAGTTACAGGAATTGCAGATGCTCAAATTGATTCAACTCCGTTAGTTTGTATTACAGGACAAGTTGGAAGACATTTATTAGGATCTGATGCTTTTCAGGAAACAGATATTATCGGAATTTCGACTCCGGTTACAAAATGGAATTTTCAGGTAACTGAAGCTTCTCAAATTCCAGAAATTATTGCTAAAGCATTTTATATTGCTCGTTCTGGACGTCCAGGACCTGTATTAATTGATATTACTAAAAACGCTCAATTTGATGAGTTTGATTTTAGTTATGAAAAATGTACTGGAATAAGAAGTTATGTTCCAGTTCCGAAATTAAAATTAGATAAAGTTGCCGAAGCTGCAGCTTTAATTAATAGTGCGCAAAAACCACTTATCGTTTTTGGTCAGGGAATTATTTTAGGTCAAGCCGAAGCTGAATTTAAAGCTTTTGTAGAAAAATCTGGAATTCCTGCAGCTTGGACAATTTTAGGATTATCGGCATTGCCAACAGATCATCCTTTAAATGTGGGAATGCTGGGAATGCACGGGAATTACGCGCCAAATTTGCTTACAAACGAATGTGACGTTTTAATTGCATTAGGAATGCGTTTTGATGACCGTGTTACTGGAAATTTAAAAACTTACGCTAAACAGGCAAAAGTAATTCACTTTGAAATTGATCCAGCAGAGGTTGATAAAAATGTAAAAACAGAAGTTGCAGTTTTAGGAGACGTAAAAGAATCTTTAGCAGCTTTACTTCCTTTAATTGATGCAAAATCTCACGACTTGTGGTTCAACCAATTTAGAGAATTAAGAAATATTGAATTTGAATCTGTAATAAAAGAAGAATTAAATCCAACGAATGGCAAAGGAATTTCAATGGGTGAAACTATTGAAATGATCAATAAACATTCAAATGGAGATGCAATTATCGTTTCAGATGTTGGTCAGCACCAGATGTTTGCTTGCCGTTATGCCAAATTTAATTCAACTAAAAGTAATATTACTTCAGGAGGTTTAGGAACTATGGGATTTGCTCTGCCTGCTGCGATTGGGGCAAAAATGGGAAAACCAGAACGTGAAGTAGTTGCGATTATTGGTGATGGAGGCTTCCAGATGACAATTCAAGAGCTTGGAACAATTTTTCAAACCAAAGTTCCTGTGAAAATTGTGATTTTAAACAATGAATTCTTAGGAATGGTACGTCAATGGCAGGAATTGTTCTTTGATAACAGATATGCTTCAACAAAAATGATTAATCCAAATTTCATTGCAATTGCCGAAGGATATTATATCAAATCTAAAAAAGTTACGCAAAGAGAAGATTTAGATGCAGCGGTCGCTGAGATGCTGGCTTCAAAAGATTCTTACTTCTTGGAAGTTATGGTGGAAAAAGAAAACAACGTTTTCCCAATGATTCCAACGGGAGCTTGTGTTTCAGAAATTAGATTAAGTTAAGAAAAGGTTTCAAGTTTTAAGTTTCAAGTTTCAAGTTCTCAACAGAACCCGAAACCTGAAACCTGAAACAAAATAAACTAAAAAACAAATGGAAGATAAAACATTTACCATATCGGTATACTCAGAAAATAACGTGGGTTTATTAAATAGAATATCTGGAATATTCTTAAAGCGTCACATTAATATATTAAGTCTAAATGTTTCTGAATCAGAAATAGAGAATGTTTCAAGATTTATCATTGTAGTAAACACTACAGAAAAATGGGTTCAGAATATTGTTGGACAAATCGAAAAACAAATTGAAGTTATAAAAGCATTCTATCACACCGATGAAGAGACAATTTATCTTGAGAATGCACTGTTCAAAATCGCTTCAAATTTATTGTTTGATGAAAAACAAATTCAAAATATAATCAAAGACAGCCAGTCTACGATTGTTACAGTTTCAAGAGATTTCTTTGTGATTTCAAAATCAGGAAGACGTTCAGAAATTGAAGAATTATACGAAAAATTCAAACCGTACGGAATTATGCAGTTTGTACGTTCAGGAAGAATTTCGGTTTCTAAAGAAAAAATGGAAATCTCTTCATTATTAGAATCTTATAAATAAAAAACAATTTAGTTACTATAACATTATCATTAAACATTAAAACAAAAATGGCAAATTATTTCAATACATTACCACTGAGATTACAATTAGAACAATTAGGAGTTTGTGAATTTATGGAGCAGTCTGAGTTTGCAGACGGGATTGCAGCATTAGCAGGGAAAAAAGTTGTAATTGTAGGCTGTGGAGCACAAGGTTTGAATCAAGGATTAAATATGAGAGATTCTGGCTTAGATATTTCTTATGCATTACGTGCAGATGCAATAGCTGAAAAAAGAGCTTCTTATAAAAATGCAACTGAAAACGGTTTCACTGTAGGAACTTATGAAGAATTGATTCCAACTGCAGATTTAGTTTGTAACCTTACACCAGACAAACAACATACAGCGGTGGTAAATGCTATTATGCCATTAATGAAAAAAGACTCTACATTGGCTTATTCTCACGGATTCAATATTGTAGAAGAAGGAATGCAGATTCGTGAAGATATCACTGTAATTATGTGTGCTCCAAAATGTCCTGGTTCTGAAGTTCGTGAAGAATACAAAAGAGGTTTTGGTGTGCCAACACTTATCGCAGTTCACCCAGAAAACGATCCAAACGGTCTTGGTTTAGATCAGGCAAAAGCTTACGCTGTAGCAACTGGAGGGCACAGAGCTGGAGTTTTAAGATCATCATTCGTTGCTGAAGTAAAATCAGATTTAATGGGTGAGCAGACAATTCTTTGCGGTTTATTGCAAACTGGATCTATTTTATGTTTTGATAAAATGGTTGAAAAAGGAATCGATGCAGCATATGCTTCTAAATTAATTCAATACGGATGGGAAACTATCACCGAAGCTTTGAAACACGGTGGTATTACAAATATGATGGATCGTTTGTCAAATCCTGCAAAAATTGAAGCTTATGAATTGGCTGAAGAATTAAAAGACATTATGCGTCCATTATTCCAAAAGCACCAAGATGATATTATTTCTGGAGAATTCTCAAGAACTATGATGGCTGACTGGGCTAATGATGATGTGAACTTATTAAAATGGAGAGCAGCAACGGGAGAAACTAACTTCGAAAAAACAGCGCCGCAAGAAGCTCCAATTGCTGAGCAGGAATATTTTGATAATGGAGTATTAATGATTGCAATGGTAAAAGCTGGTGTTGAATTAGCTTTTGAAACTATGACTGAAGCAGGAATCATCGAAGAATCTGCTTATTATGAGTCATTACACGAATTACCATTAATTGCAAACACTATCGCAAGAAAGAAATTATTCGAAATGAACCGTGTAATTTCTGATACTGCAGAATACGGTTGTTATTTATTTGATCATGCATGTAAGCCTTTATTGACTGAATTCATGAAAAAAGTGGAAACTAATATTATAGGTAAGCCATTTTCAACTTCAAATGCAGTAGACAACGCAGTACTAATCGCTGTAAATAAAGAAATCCGCCAGCACCCGATCGAAGAAGTAGGAGCATGGTTGAGAGAGTCTATGACCGCAATGAAAAAAATTGGATAATTAAAAAATTGGGAATTCCCGCAAAATTGGATTTTGCGGGATTTGCACTGTATCAATGATTTGTAATATTTTGAATTAGTAAGCACTTATTAAGAAAACAGATATAGATGCATATTGCATTCACTTAACTTTAACGAGATTAAGTTAAGTGAGGCTGATCCCTTATAATGGGGTATATTTGGATAAAATATACTTGTTGAAATTTCTGTTTTAATTAATAAAGATGCTGCTATTTTCAAAATAGAGAAAAGTATTGTAAAGCAGTTTTAAAAAATTAATTGTTATTGAAATTTGTTAAATTAAAAAAGGCATAATATCTATTTATTATGCCTTTTTTGCCCTTTCTAATTAGGTTTAAAAAGTAAAATTTTAAACCATATGCAAATAATTATCATATTTTATTAAAGAAATGTTTTTTTTTGATAAAATTTATGAATTAAATTGTTTCTAGAATACATTCAGATTTAATACATTTATAAAAAAATTCAACAAACGATGAGCTATTACAAAATTGAAAATTTAGAACAATATTTCAAACATTACAATAAGTCAATAAGGGAGCCAAGAAAATTTTGGGGAAAAATAGCTGAGGAGAATTTCACATGGTACCAACAATGGGAAAAAGTAGTTGATTTTAATATGGCTGAAGCTGAAGTAAAATGGTTTACAGATGCTAAAGTTAACATTACAAAGAATTGCATTGATAGACATTTAAGCAAAAGAGGAGAGAAGACGGCAATTATTTTTGAACCGAATGATCCTTCTGAAGATGCATTACATATAACGTATAACGAATTATACGAGAGAGTTTCAAAAATGGCAAACGTTCTGCGTGAGCAAGGTGTTCGCAAAGGAGATAGAGTTTGCATTTATCTGCCAATGATTCCAGAATTAGCCGTTTCTGTATTAGCTTGTGCTAGAATTGGAGCTATACATTCTGTTGTTTTTGCGGGATTTTCTGCTTCTGCAGTTTCAGCAAGAATTAATGACTGTGAATCAAAAATGGTTATTACATCTGATGGTGGTTACAGGGGCAACAAAACAATTGACTTAAAAGGAATTGTTGATGAAGCTTTAGAAACATGCCCATCTGTAGAAAGAGTTTTAGTAGCAAAAAGAACTAAAACTGATGTAAAAATGAAAGAAGGCCGTGATATTTGGTTAGAGCCCTTATTAGAAGCTGCTTTAGACAATAGCGTTGCCGAAATTATGGATGCCGAAGATCCTTTATTTATTTTATATACTTCAGGATCAACTGGTAAACCAAAAGGTATGGTTCATACTACTGCTGGTTACATGGTTTATACAGCGTATACTTTTAAAAATGTTTTCAGCCACGAAGAAAATGATATTTTCTGGTGTACTGCAGATATCGGATGGATTACAGGACATTCTTATATTCTATACGGACCTTTGTTAAATGGCGGAACAACAGTTATTTTTGAAGGTGTACCTTCGTATCCAGATTTCAGCCGTTTTTGGGAAATTATCGAAAAACATAAAATCACACAATTCTATACAGCACCAACAGCTATTCGTTCGCTTGCAAAAGAAAGCTTAGATTATATTCAAAAATATCCTTTAAAATCTCTTAAAGTTATTGGTTCTGTTGGAGAGCCAATTAACGAAGAAGCTTGGCACTGGTTTAATGACCACGTTGGAGATAAGAGATGTCCGGTTGTAGATACATGGTGGCAGACAGAAACTGGTGGAATCATGATTTCTCCAATCGCTTTTGTTACACCAACTAAACCAACTTATGCTACTTTGCCATTACCAGGAATTCAGCCGGTTTTAATGGATGAAAAACGTAATGAAATTGAAGGAAACCAAGTTGTAGGAAGCTTATGTATTAAATTTCCATGGCCGGGAATTGCCAGAACAATCTGGAACAATCACGAACGTTACAAAGAAACTTATTTCTCTTCTTTCCCTGGAAAATATTTTACAGGAGACGGAGCATTAAGAGACGAAGTAGGATACTACAGAATTACAGGTAGAGTTGATGATGTCGTAATTGTTTCTGGTCATAATTTAGGTACAGCACCAATTGAGGATGCAATCAACGAACATCCTGCAGTTGCAGAATCTGCTATTGTTGGAGTTCCTCATGACATCAAAGGAAATGCTTTATATGGATATGTTATTTTAAAGGAAACTGGAGAAGTTCGTAATAAAGAGAATTTGTCTAAAGAGATCAATCAATATATTGCAGACCACATTGGGCCAATTGCCAAATTAGATAAAATTCAATTTGTTTCTGGATTACCAAAAACACGCTCTGGAAAAATTATGCGTAGAATTTTACGTAAAATAGCTGAAGGAGATTTTTCTAATTTTGGAGATACTTCAACTTTATTAAATCCAGAAGTTGTAGAACAAATTATGAAAGAAAGAATTTCTTAAGTAAAACTATAGAACAATGAAAATGCCTCTTAAATTAAGAGGCATTTTTTTTATGTTTAATCTAAAAGAAAAACGGCTTAATAATTTGTCAGACTGAGCGAAGTCGAAGTCCGTTTGCAGCATTACTTTGCGGGACTTCGACTTCGCCCAGTTTGACAATCGATTATTTTCTTTTATAAAAATTTTAAAAAAGAATTTCACTTTTATTTAATTCCTAAACGAGATTTCAACTTCAAAAATAATAGACCGATTCTATAAGCATCTTCAGAAGAAGAATTTCGATCACTTTTTGGAATTTTATAAATTTCGCATAAATCATCAAGCGAAAACTGTTTGTCATTTATATCAGTAAGTTTTCTGTACATCACGTCAACATCAAGAGCTTCATTTTTTAATCGGCCGCAATCTAGGCGTTCCAAAGCAGCATTAAGCATTTCAATATCAAAATTAATATGATGTCCAACCAAAACTGAATTCCCGATGAAATTTACCAGAGCTTCAAGTGCATCTGGTTCAGGCATTTTCATCATTTTGCTTTCAATGATAAATTCATTTGAAAGACCATTATCCTGAAGATATTTGTATTGCAGCAAAACAGTTTCAAAACTTTCTTTAATAACAATACTATTATCAATAACTGAGAACGCACCAAGAGACAATATTACATCCTTATCCGGATTTAACCCTGATGTTTCTGTTGATAAAACAACAAATTTATTAGGTTTAGTTTCGAATTTAGTTAAATAATCTTTCCAGAATTCTGGATAATCTTTATTAATATTTTTCAGCCAGTCTAGCATATTTATGAGAATTGTGTCAATTGAAATTTACTCTTAATCAGTTCCTCAAGGTCTTTCATTGGAGTTAAAGCATTTTTTAATTTCTCCTTGTCAGTTTTAGACATTTCTCTCAAATTAATATATTGGCCAGAGTCGTCATTTTTTAATCCTTCAACAGTTCTAAACTTCGAAAGTGTTAAGAAAGCATCTGCACAGCTTAAATAAATTTCGGCATTTTTAGAATCTGTGATTGCTAATTGCTTGAATCTTAGGTAAGTATTTTGGATTCCTTTTATATTAGCGTTTAATATCAGCAAACGTGCACCATCAATTAATGGCATTAGAGCACGAGTTTTTATGTCAAATTTTCCTTTGTGTGGGCCTTCTTCTTCAATGATGAATTTTTTGAAGAAGCTTAGAGGAGAATTTCTTTTTAAAGCATCATTTCCTAAAAAGTCGAAAAACAAAGTATTATTGACGGCGTTTTTGAAAATAACATTTTCGATGGCTTCTTCAATTTTTGGTTCACCAAAAACAATTTCATAATCAAAGAAAATACTGCTCAAGTCATTACTGTTTTCACCTGGAGTATTCATCCAGCTGTTGTATTGTTTTGTCCAGTCACTCAATGACTTACACCAAAGCATATTGCTTCCCATATGTCCATTAGGGCAATATTCGTAACCTACTTTTTCAAGTATAGAAGTTGTTCTTTTTGCTAATCTCAAGAAATAATCTTTTACTTCTCTGTATTTTTCAGGTGTAACATCTTCAAAAATTAAAATACTGTCTTGGTCTGTAAGTAACAGTTGTTCTTTACGGCCTTGACTTCCAATACTTAACCAAGCAAAACGTGCAGGAGGGGAGCCTAAATCTAAAATAGAAAGCTCAACAGCGCGTTTAATGATTGCCAGATTAATTTCGCTTGCAATATTACTCACATGCGAGATTGGAATATTTTTTTGAATTGAATTTTGAATCAAATCTGATAAACGATCACGAATTTGTTTTAAATCTTTTGGAAGCTGTGAACGCTTAATTTCTTTAATTAAAACACCAGGGTTACTAGCTTGAGCCACAATAAGATCGTGTTCAGAAATAATTCCTTTTACGACAGATTTGCTTGTTCCGTCTTTTGTAACGCATAGGTGTGTCACATTATGTTTCAGCATTAACAATTGAGCCTCTGCCAATGAAACATTTTCTAAAACCGTAACAACCGGCGATGACATAATTTTGTCAATAGTTTCAGTAATAGGATAACGCCCTGTTGCAATCTTCGAAGATAAATCGGCATTGGTAACAATACCAATAGGATGATTTTTTTCGCAGATTATAATATTATCAACCATCGAATCGGTCATTAAAATCGCAACATCTTTAATAATATGATTGGATTGCGTTGTTAATGGCGAATTATTATAATTAAGTGACTGAATATATTGCATTTCAGTCTGTTGATCTAAGAAATCAGTATCAGAAATTAATTTGCCATTTGAGCTCACGCTGTCTTTTGTATGTCTTGAATTTACAGCAAAACTCTCTAGTAAAAAGTTTAAAACGTCTGAATTATTGGCAACAAAAGGTCTAAACACAGCGATTGGAATAGCATAAATAATGCTTTCTTCACGTGCTTTAGCGGTCATCATATAATTATTTTTGGCAAAAAACGGACGTAAGCCAAAAATATCACCTTCATGACATTTGTTTATGATCGTTTCTTCAGCGTCTGCAATAGTCGTAAGATTAATTACACCAGAAGCTACAACATAAAAACTATCATGAAGCGGATCATTATTTTGAAACAATACCGCATGTTTTTCTAAATTGATGACACGAATATTCGTGGCAATATCTGATAATTCCTGAAAAGTTAAATTATCAAATGGTTTGTATTCTTTTAAAAAATCTGCAATATGCTCAGCGACTGTATTCATAATGTTTGATAATTTATTTTTAAAGTATCGAATGTAAAAATAATAAAATAAAGTCTTACAATGAAAGCATCTTGTTAGAATATAATCAATATTAAGAAAATGTTAAACATTACTGATATAAAGGCTTAAAAATGTTTTTTTAAATCTTAAATTTTAATCTTTTTGAATTTCTAAAGTGAGATTTAAATTTCTAAAAGGAACTAAAAATAAATCAATTGAATATTGACAAAGAGAAGAATACCAGAAAGAAGATATCGTTAAAACAAAAAGATCAAAATTGTATTATAGAAGGGTTTCTGAAATATTCTATTTTACATAATATAAATTATAGTTCAAATTGAAATAACTCTGAGAGAAGAGCTATTCATATAATTTATTCAAAATAACTTCTTTAGGAACCAAATCTCCGCCGCCACGTTTTGTGAATTGTAAAACTCCTTCATTTGTTATTAGAACTGCGCTTGAGGAAATTCCATCTTTATCTTTAAGTTTGATTACAGCTCTGTCGCCAAGCGGATACACATGTCCGGAAACTTCTAAGATTCCAGAATTTAATTCTTTATGTTCGCTTGTAACTTCTGCAGTTCCATAAATTGCATAATTAGACTGTGCAATTGTAATTGTGAAAATATATTCTTTTTTGCAGTTTTTACAATTTTCATTGCTCCAGGTTCCAGAAAATCTATTGTGTTGTGAATATGACTTTAGAGAAATTAAAATTGCCAGAAAAAGAAATTTTTTCATTGTAGATTTTTTTATTGAAAATTTGAGCCAAATATAAAACAAAAAAAGCATCATAAATTATGATGCTTTTTATAAGTTCTTTTAAAATTATAATTTTTTCAAATAAACTGATTTTCCGTTTAATGAAACTTCAATTTGATTTGTTTTTTCATTGAAAGTTGTTCTCAAAGCATTTCCGTTAAAAATTGTAACGTCGCCGTATACATGGCCGGCTTCAGTTGAAACATAATCAAAAACCACTTTTTTACTGCCAGGTTCAATTCCTAGTTTATAGCTTGAAAATTTTGTTCCTCTCAAATCAAAATCCTGCTGTGTATCAATAACATTTCCATCTGCATAAAAATTTGTTACAGATTTACTTAAGGTAATGTCAGGATAATACTGATTCACTTTTTTCAAGAGTTCATATTGAGCTGGACTGGCTTCTTCTTGTTTTGATGTAATAGTTTGAGCAAAAGAAAGAGATGTAAATAAAATGGTTAATAGTAAAATGTACTTTTTCATATTTTTTAAATTAAAGATTAATAAATAGTTACGCCAAAATATTTTGGCAATAACTTTAATTTATTGTTATAAACTCCTTGAAGTTATACTACAAGGTATGAAATCTTTACCTTTGCACGAAATTAAAAGCCTTTTTTTAAGAAAATGACAACAAAAAAATATATTAAGCTGATCCTTATCTTAGGCTCATTAACAGCCTTAGGTCCCTTTTCTATTGATATGTATCTGCCTGGTTTCTCTGGAATTGCAAAAGATTTAAATACAACCGTGGCAAAAGTTTCGATGAGTTTATCCAGTTATTTCATCGGAATATCTGCCGGACAATTACTTTACGGACCTTTACTGGATCGTTTTGGACGAAAAAAACCGCTTTTTATCGGTTTACTTGTTTATATATTGGCTTCTTTAGGCTGTATTTATGTTGCTGATATTGATTCGTTTATTTTACTGCGTTTTGTGCAGGCAGTTGGAAGCTGCGCCGCAACGGTAGCTTCTGTTGCAATGGTTCGTGATTTGTTTCCTGTAAAAGATATTCCTAAAGTATTTTCACTTTTAATGCTTGTGGTGGGACTTTCGCCAATGCTCGCGCCTACAATTGGCGGTTATGTTACAGAAGATTTGGGCTGGCACGCTGTGTTTTTTATACTAATGTGTATGGGAATTGTAATTTTAGCAGCGTCTCAAATTGGGCTTCCAAATACTTATAAACCAGATACTTCAATTTCATTAAAACCAAAACCGATCATTACTAATTTCTTGGCTGTTTTAAAAGAGCCTCAATTTTATACATATGCTTTTACTGGAGCAATAGCTTTCTCTGGATTATTTTCGTATGTAGCTGCGTCTCCTATTGTATTTATGGATATATATAAGGTTGATGCCAAAACTTACGGCTGGATTTTTGCTTTAATGTCTGTGAGTTTTATTGGTTCTAGTCAGTTGAATTCTATGTTGTTAAAGAGATTTTCGAGTGAACAAATGATTTTTGGAGCTTTAATTTCGCAATCAGTAATCAGTATTGTATTCTTGATTTTAGCTTTAAATGGGATGTTAGGTTTATACCAAACTATCGGAATGTTATTTTTATTTTTGGCCTGCTTAGGAATTTCTAATCCGAATACTGCTGGATTAACGCTTGCTCCTTTTGCGAAAAATACAGGAAGTGCATCTGCTTTAATGGGAGCTATTCAGTTGGGAATAGGTGCATTAGCTTCATTTGCAATTGGTGTTTTTGTAAAAGATTCTGTAGCTCCAATGGTGGCGATTATGACAACTACAACGATAACTGCTTTTGTTATTTTAAATATTGGGAAACGATTTATAAAAAATAAAGTAGAACTTTCTGAGAGTGATGATGTCATGATTGCTCATTAAACTTTTAAAATTCCAATTTTTTAAATTCCAAATTCCAAAAAAAAAAATAGGAATCAAAAAAAAGCAGAATCTATATTTTAGATTCTGCTTTTTTTATAAGTTGGAATTTGGAATTTAAATTTTTGGAATTTATAAACTCTAACTTTGTTGTCTTTTTTCTGGTCTAATAATCATTCTAAGTGATTGATCTTTTGCAAAATAAGCCACCATCCAGTTCCAGAATGTATTTAATCTGTTTCTGTAAGTGATCAAAGAAATCAAGTGGATAAATAACCAGATTACCCAGGCAAAGAATCCTTTAAAATGCCATTTTGGACTTGGTAAATCTACTACAGCTTTATTTTTTCCAATAATAGCCATAGATCCTTTGTCTTTATACATAAAAGGTGTCAATGGTTTATTGTTAGCCAGCGCTTTAAAGTTTTTAGCAAGGTTAAGTCCCTGTTGAATAGCAACTTGTGCAACTTGCGGGTGTCCGTCAGGGAAATTTTTATCTCCGGCCGTAATTGCCGTATCCCCAATAGCATAAATATTTACTAAGCCGTTTACTTTATTGTACTGATCAGTTGCCATGCGTCTTCCTCGTCCATAACTTTCTTTCGGAATTCCGTCGAAAATTTTAGCAGAAACTCCAGCCGCCCAGATTAAGTTTTTGGTTTTAATCGTTTCTCCGCCTTCAAAAAACACTGTATCATCTACATAATCAACGACTTTTGTGTTTAGTTTTACTACAACACCTAATTTAGTCAACGCTTCTAAGGTGTCTTTTTGAGATTCTTTGCTCATTGGAGACAGCAAAGCATCACCTCCATCAACTAAATAGACATTACTTGCAGATGTATCTAATTCTGGATATTCTTTTAATAGAATATTTTTTCGCATTTCTGCAAACATTCCTGAAACTTCTACTCCTGTTGGTCCTCCTCCAGCAACTACAATTGTCAATAATTTACGTCTTTTACGCATATCTTTACAAATAGCAGCTTTTTCCAGATTTTTTAGTAATGTATTACGCATTTCGATGGCATCATTTAAGGTCTTCATCGGAATGGCATTTTTCATTACGTTTTCCATGCCAAAGTAACTTGTTTCGGCTCCAGTTGCAAAAACCAAATGATCATATGATAGTTCTCCATTGTTCAGTACGATTTTCTTTTCGGCCGGAACAACAGATAATAATTCACCTAAACGGAACTGCAGATTCTTTTTACCTGCAAAAAATTTTCTAAAAGGATAACTAATGCTGGAAGGCTCCAAAAAAGCCGTAGCAACTTGATATATAAGTGGTGGGAAAAAGTTATAATTATTCTTGTCTACAAGTGTTACTTGTATTTGAGGATGGTCTACAAGTTCTTTTGCCAGATTGATTCCTGCAAATCCACCTCCAATAATGACTATTTTCATATATGTTGTTAATTTAAGTAGGATTATAAAATAATTCCTTATAAATGTACAACTTTAATATACAATGACAAAAGTCATAATTATTACTTTTTGAATTTTTTAACAGGTTTTTCAACTATATCGATTTTGTTCTGCAAAATATAATTCGCCATCAATTTTTCGATTAGTTCTTCCTTTGTTAAATGATGAAAAACAGTTTTTACTTTTGTTTTTAATGCAGCAGCAATTTCATGATTTGGTTTTGTTTTGAAGATTTGTTTCGCCCACAAAAGCATATTATTTTCTTCAATACTTGCTGCAGATGGTTTTTTGAATTCTAAAAATTTAATTCCCAATTCTCTTTCAAAATCTGCAATTTCAGCAGTTTCTTCTTGCTGCAAAACTGTTAGAGATAGTCCCTTTGCTCCTGCCCTTGCGGTTCTTCCACTTCTGTGAACGTAGTTTTCGTATGTGTCAGGAAGGTGGTAATTAACCACATAAGAAATTTCTTTTACATCTATTCCTCTCGCAGCCAAATCGGTAGCAACTAAAATATTGATATGTCCTTCACGGAATTGCTCCATAATCCTGTCACGAATTCCCTGGCTCAAACTTCCATGAAGTGCTCCAGATGAGAACTTATTTATAGCCAAATTTTTAGCCAGTTTATTAACAGCAGCTTTTGTTTTGCAGAAAATAATACCGCGCTCTCCGTCTTTTGAATTCAAGAAATGCATTAAAACTTCCAATTTTTCGATCGGATCAACCACAATATATTCGTGATCAATTCCTTCGTTTCCAACAGTTTCCATATTGGCACTTACTTGAAGTACATTTTTGTTCAAATAATTCTGAATCAGTTGTTTGATTGTTCCCGGAAGCGTTGCAGAAAATAATAATGTGCGATGTTTTTTAGGTAATTCAGCGACAATTTCGTCAAGGCTTTCTTTAAGAATAGCCACCATTTCATCAGCTTCATCCAAAACTAAATACTCTGTCTGTTTCAGATCGATTGCTTTACGCTGAATCAAATCGATTAGACGTCCGGGAGTTGCTACTACAATTTGTGCACCTTCTTTAAGTCTTTCAATTTGTGGTTTTATCGGAGTTCCTCCGCAGATTGAAGCAATAGATATATTAGGAATATATTTTGAAAAACCTTCTAAGTTTCTAAAAATCTGCTGTCCCAATTCTCTAGTAGGCACTAAAATCACAGCTTGAACCGCAGTTGATTCTGAATTGACCAATTGTAATATTGGTAAACCAAAAGCAGCTGTTTTTCCTGTTCCGGTTTTTGCTAAACCCACAACGTCATGGATTTCAGACAATAAAAGCGGAATTGTTTTTTGTTGAATTTCAGTAGGTTCAACAATGTTTAATTCGCCTAAAGCTTTTAAAATTGGCGCTGAAAGTCCTAATGTTGAGAATTGTTTAGACATAGTTATTTAGTTTTTGTTTCAAGTTTCATGTTTCAAGTTACACAGAAACTTATTAAGTTGTAAAGGAGAAATCACATTTGCTCTGAAATGCTATTTCTCCTTTTGTAAATATGTTAATGTTTTAGATTTCAATAACTTGAAACATGAAACCTGAAACAAATAAAACTTAAAATTATCAATCCGGCTCGTTCATGATTTTCTCACGATATTTTTTACCGATTAATAATGTTAATCTTTGTTTGTAATCGTCTACAAGCCATTCGCGGTAGTTTTTACTGCACTGGCTCAAACATTTAGAATAACGCTTGATACGATCTTCGATATCATCATCAAGTTCTTTTGCTAATGATTTTGCTTCCTGTAAAGTTTCTGTATTGTCTACACACATTCCAGCATGCTGCTCAAGTGATTTGTCTAAAACTACCTTTGAACGAAGATTTTGTTTGATGATTAATTTATGTTCTTCATCAACATCAAAACTAACTTCGGCAGTTTTACTGAATTTAGCTCGTAATTCTGGCGGCATACTGTATTTGAAAAATAACTCAATTTCATGATCGTCACGCAGATTTTCCAAATAAAATTCAGGCGATTTAAAAATGTGCTGCCAGTTTACAGGATCACTCCATAAACCAAAACGTGCGGCGTTATTTCCTAAATCAATAACTGTAAATTCATCTTTTCCAGGTAACTTACGAGAACCACGGCCAATCATCTGAAAATAAAGTGTCAGAGATTTTGTTGCTCTGTTCAAAATAATAGTTTCTACAGTCGGCTCATCAAAACCAGTTGTCAAAATTCCCACAGAAGTCAAAATCGCATCCGGAGTCTTTTTAAACCATTGCAAAATGTCTTTTCGTTCTTCAGAACTACTTGTATTATCAAGGTGTCTAATATCGTAACCTGCTTCTCTAAATGTTTCGTACACGTATAAAGAAGTATGAATACCATTATTGAAAATCAATGTTTTCTTGCCTAAAGAACGTTCTGTGTACGCATGGAGCAATTTTTCCTGCATCAAAGTATTCGTATACAAATCGTCAGATGATTTTACTGTATAATCACCATTGATACCTACTTTTAATGACGTTAAACCAACATCATAACTATAAGTAGTTGCCCTAGCCAAAAATCCTTTGTCAATTAATGAACCAATTGTATCACCAACAATAAGTTCGTGGTAGCTTTGGTGCATTGGCAATTTAATATTAGAACTCAAAGGCGTTGCTGTTACTCCAAGAATAAAAGCATTTTTAAATGAGTTTAATAATTTACGAAATGAATTGTAATGTGCCTCATCAATAATAACCAAACCAATATTATCCAGATGAAGTTTTTCATCATTAATACGGTTTTTTAAAGTTTCAACCATCGCCACAAAACATGAAAAATCGTTTTGGTCCGGCAGTTCTTTTACCTTACTATTGATAATTTTATTTGTAACACCAAAACCTGTCAACATCTTTGAAGTTTGTTTACAAAGTTCGATACGGTGCGTTAAAACAACCACCTTTTTATCATTATTAGATAAATAGCGGCGAACGATTTCAGAAAATATTACTGTTTTTCCTCCTCCTGTTGGAAGCTGGTACAGTAAGTGGTGTTTTGGAGGAGCATTGTCTAAACGGTCAAAAATGGCATCAATATCCCCTTTTTGATATGCATACAGTTCTTTTTTCTCTTCTCTTTCTATTTCTAAAGTGTTTTGAGACATTGTTTATTTTTGGATTTTTGCAAAAATACACCGAAAAAACAGTTATTCATCTTATTTTAACCTAAAATAAATGTTTTTTTTAAACTAAGATTTTTTATGAGAGAGGCATTTAATAGTCGATTTTCTCCAAAATGGCTTCAAAATCGTACTTATTTTTCCATTTTTGATCTAAAGTTTCTTGCTGAATTGCATTAATTCGCAATTTATATTCGTTAAAAATTCCATTTGAAACAATAAAATTGACAGCCTGCTCAAAAGAATTAAAAATACTTTTGTAAAATAATTCTTGTTTTATCAAATTTTGAGAAGAATATGTCTGTGCAATTTCAATATTGTACAACATTATATCTGCAATAACGAACGCATCAACGCCAAGCATAATAAAATGTTTGATAAGCTTTTGAGCAACAGATCTACGCATTTTGGCTCTCGGACGCCATTTGGCTCCTGGTTTTTTAATCGGAAAATATTCGTGCGAGATTTTAACTTTGGCATCCTGCAGTAATTTGTCTTCTTTCGGATTAAAAACAAAGTCATAAAATACTTTTACGGGACTGAATTTTTCATACAATTCGATCAATTGTTCTTCCAGCTGTTCCTTATTTAATTCGGATAAATATTTTTTTAAATCGCGTTTGCTCATTATCAAAGTTTAAGAATACAAAAGTAAATTACTTTCTTGATACATAACTTAAAAACCAACCATAATACTTAATTTTGCTGCTATAATTTAAAAAATAGTATCAATGCTCAAGATTTTTAAAGTTACAGCCATCCTAGAAGGAATTTCTTATTTAGTTTTATTCGCTAATATGCTTATTATCAAAACGAATAATCCTGAACTTTATCATACCTTATTACGTCCGTTAGGAATGACACATGGTGTTTTATTTATCGGATATATTATTTTGGCTTTTTTATTGAAAAAATCTCAAAATTGGGATTTAAAAACTTTCGGAATCATCCTTATTGCATCTCTTATTCCATTTGGAACTTTCTACGTTGAGAAAAAATACCTAGAAAATGCATAAGCTTTTGGATAAAGTATTCAATTTTTTATATCCTGTTTTTAGAGATTGGGGAATGAGCCGCAACTTTGCGTCTTATATCAGTTTGATCTTTAATATTGTTATTTTAATAGTATTGGCATACGTTATTTACTATGCTGCCAAATTTATTTTAGTGACCCTGACTGCAGTTTTTGCACAGCGTACTAAAACAAAATTTGACGATTATTTAATCCAAAACAAAACCACAAGATATACCGCTTACTTAATTCCGTTTTTCTTTATTTACAAAGCAGTTCCAATTATCTTAGATAAGTACGATTATTGGGAATTATTGTTCGGGAAAATAGTTGGTATTTATATTGTATTACTTGGATTATGGATCGTTAGAACCGTTTTTAACAGCTTACGAGATTATTTAAAGCAAAAGCCAGAATATAGCGATAAACCGATCGACAGTTTCGTTCAGGTAATTATGATAGTGCTTTGGATTTTTGGCGTTGCACTTATTATTTCAACTTTATTCGGAATCAAAAAAGGAGAACTTTTAACCATTCTGGGAACGCTTTCGGCAATTATTATATTGATTTTCAGAGATACGATTCTTGGATTTGTTTCCAGTGTTCAGGTTGCAATCAACGATATGGTCCGTATTGGGGACTGGATTACAATGGATAAATTTGGTGCCGATGGAGATGTTATTGAAATCAATTTAACAACGGTTAAAGTTCGAAACTTCGATAATACCATTACCACAATTCCAACTTATGCTTTAAGTTCAGATTCTTTTCAGAACTGGCGCGGTATGCAGAAATCTGAAGGAAGACGTATTAAAAGACATGTTTTAATAAAAAGCAGTAAGATTCGTTTTCTAAATGACGAAGATTTACAGCAAATGCGAAAAATTCAGCTTATTACAGCTTATATTGACAGCAGACAAGCGGAGATTGAAAAATACAACGATTTGAGAGGCGTTGACAAAACGCTTTCGCTAAATGGACGTAATATGACCAATTTAGGTTTGTTCCGAAAATACATTATGCAGTATTTGATGGATCATCCGGGATTGAATAAAAACATGCATATTATGTGCAGACAATTGCAATCAACAGCGCACGGAGTTCCGTTAGAAATATATGTTTTTTCAAGCGATAAGCGCTGGGCAAACTACGAATATGTTATGGCAGATATTTTCGACCACGTTATGGCTTCTGTAGGTTATTTTGATTTGGAAATATTTGAACTTCCTTCTCAGATTGGAAAATTAGAATAGTTTTTTTGTTTCAAGTTTCAGGTTTCAAGTTATCGCAAAGAACCTGAAACCTGAAACCTGAAACCTGAAACCTGAAACCTGAAACAAAACCCTCTACTCCTCTATTTTCTCAAAAATAAACTCGGAGTTATTATATTCAATCGGAACTTCGGGTACAAAACAGGGAAGATTGAAGTAGGTTCCTATAACACCTTTCCCTAAGTAAAGTTTGTTGTTCTTCTTTAAAAGTGCCAGCGGAACTCTTTTCCAGCTTCCGCCAAAAGAAATATAGTAATAATCGCCGCGGAGGGTATCTCCTTTCAGATCGCCTCTTACATCTCCAGAATCTTTTCCATATCCGTAACGAGAAATTTCATATCGGCCATAAAAACGTTTGTCGTTCATATGAATATCTAAAACCGCAGTATCTTTATTGTTTACAGCACGATAAATGACCTGATTGTATTTATCTTTATCTTCTTTTGAATTACAGGAAATTACAAGTAGGCTGAGAAATATAAATAATCGCATATTTTTATTTTATAAAAAACAAAAATAGGTTTTTACTATGGGATTATTTATTTAACTTTAAAGAAAAAACATGGCAGATAGAGACACTTTTTTAAAAGAATTCAGAGGCGAAACTTTAGGAACTGTAAGTGCTCAATCTTCTCCAGATGAGATCTTTCAAAATCAAACCATTCGACCTATTTTAAAACTTCAAAACGACTTGTTTGTAGCGGTTTTTATAAATTATGTAAATAAAAACAAACCCGATTTTTATTCGTATTCGGTCGAAAAGAAACTGCAGACAATTGAAAATTCGATTCAAAAGGATATTAAGTTCAGAAATTCTTTGAAAGGGATTGTAATGGCGCTTTTTACCATTCAAGAGTACGATACTTATATTCAGAACTCTTCAAGTTTAAACAAACGAATGATGAATTTGTTGATAGATCGTTTGAAAAATCAAGTACAGCTGTTTGAGGTGGAAGCTAAATAAAGATGCTAAGGTTTTAAGACACTAAGATTCTAAGTTTTTTAACTCAGAATCTTAGTGTCTCAGTATTTTAATATCTCAAAAGCTCAAGTAAAACTTCTTCAAATCTATTTCTTGGTAAAAATTGATCTTCTAAAGCTTTTGTAAACGGAATTGGAGAATCTAAACTGGCAACTCTTTTTACGGGAGCATCCAAATATTCGAAACAATTTTCCATAATTAAAGCAGAGATATCGCTTGCGATTCCACCAAACAATGTGTCTTCTTGGTAAATTATCGCTTTTCCTGTCTTTTTTACTGATGCAAAAATCGTTTCAGTGTCTAACGGCTGTAAAGTTCTTAAATCAATTAAATCGGCATCAATTTCTGGGTTTTGTGCTAAAGTTTCTAAAGCCCAGTGTACTGGCGCTCCAAACGTAATTATCGTAACTGCATTACCTTCTTTTAATACAGCTGCTTTTCCAAACGGAATCGTGTAGTAATCTTTAGGAACATCTTGATAAATACTTCGGTACAATAATTTATGTTCAAAAAACAATACAGGATTTGGATCATTAATGGCTGTGTTCAAAAGTCCTTTTGCATCGTATGGAAATGCTGGATAAACTACCTTTAAACCAGGAGTTTTGGTAAACCACGCTTCATTGGTCTGCGAATGGAAAGGTCCCGCCTGAGTTCCGCCTCCGCAAGGCATACGAACAACAACATCTGCTTTTTCGCCCCAGCGGTAATGTGATTTTGCCAATAAATTCACAATCGGATTAAATCCTGTCGAAACAAAATCAGCAAACTGCATTTCTACAATTGCTTTGTAATTATTGATTGATAACCCCATTGCTGTAGACACAACAGCGCTTTCGCAGATTGGTGTATTACGAACGCGGTCTTTTCCAAAAACGTCAACAAAATTATCTGTAATTTTAAAAGCCCCTCCATATTCAGCGACATCCTGTCCCATAATGACAAGGTTTTTAAGGCGCCACATAGATTGTTCTAAACTATTTCGAATAGCATCTATAAAACGAATATTTTCTGATTCAGAATTAGGGCTATACTCTTCATATTCATATGGTTTATAAACATCATTTAACTCTTCGCTATAAGTTGCTTCTATTTCAGGTTCAGCATTTGCCATTGCCCAATTCTCGTCAATTTTTTGTTTGATTTCGGCGTGAAATTGCTCATCTAATTCTGAAGTTAGAATACCATTTTCAGTCAAATATTTTCTGTAATTGGCCACTGGATCTCTTTGTTCCCATTGGTCCATTAATTCCTGAGGAACATATTTTGTACCACTCGCCTCCTCGTGTCCGCGCATCCTGAACGTTTTAAATTCCAATAAAACCGGACGCGGATTTTCCTGCATTTCTTTTTTAAGCTGTGCCAATTTATTATAAACTTCAACAATATTATTTCCGTCAATAATCCAGCTTTCAATTCCGTAGCCAATTCCTTTGTCAGCAAGATTTTCGCAGGCATATTGTTCATTTGTCGGCGTTGAAAGTCCGTAGCCGTTATTTTCAATGATAAACATTACTGGAAGCTTCCAAACGGCAGCAATATTCAAAGCTTCATGAAAATCTCCCTCGCTTGTTGCGCCTTCGCCTGTAAAAACGGCCGTAATTTTTTTATTGTTTTGAAGTTTATCCGCTAAAGCAATTCCGTCAGCAATTCCTAACTGCGGACCAAGATGCGAAATCATTCCAATAATATTATATTCCTGTGTTCCAAAGTGAAAACTTCTATCACGGCCTTTTGTAAAACCGTTTGCTTTTCCCTGCCATTGTGAAAATAAACGATGAAGCGGAATTTCTCTTGTAGTAAAAACACCTAAATTTCGGTGCATTGGAAGTATATATTCAGATGGGTCTAAAACAGCTGTAACACCAACAGCAATAGCTTCTTGCCCGATTCCGGAGAACCATTTAGAAACTTTTCCCTGTCGAATCAAGATCAGCATCTTTTCTTCGATTAGTCGGGGTTTTAATATTTTTTTATAGAGGTCTAATAATTGAGTGTCAGTAAGGTTTTGTCGGTAAAAAATCATCTAATTTTTTGTTTTTAGGTGTTTCAAATATAACAATTTGCGTTAATTTTATTCAATTCTGAAATATTTTTTTAATCAGAAATCTGCTTTTAATGTCTGAGCTTAAGATTATTTTCTAAAATATTCTATACCTTTGTTAGCGAAAGGTGCTTATGACACCTTTTGTTCTTAAATATAAAATGTAAAGTATGCAAAACATTCCTAGTGTAGACTTACGTGATTTCCTTTCGGACGACCCGAAACGTAAACAAAAATTTGTAAATGAAATCGGCAGTGCATTTGAAAACATTGGCTTCGTAGCCTTAAAAGGTCATTTTCTTGATGATCAATTGGTGAACGAACTTTATGGTGAAATTAGAAACTTTTTCGCCTTGCCAATAGAAACTAAGCATAAATATGAAATTCCTGGAATCGGCGGACAAAGAGGTTATGTTTCTTTTGGAAAAGAACATGCTAAAGGACGCAAAGAAGGAGATTTAAAAGAATTTTGGCATTTTGGTCAATACGTTGACGCAGATTCAAGATGGGCTTCGGAATATCCAGATAACGTGGAAGTTACTGAATTACCTCGTTTTAATGCGGTTGGTAAAGAAGCGTATCAAAAATTAGAAAAGACAGGTGTTTATGTCTTAAGAGCTTTGGCTTTGCATTTAGGTCTTGAGGAATTCTATTTTGATAACTATGCAAAAGAAGGAAACTCAATTTTAAGACCTATCCACTACCCTCCAATTACTTCTGAGCCAGAAAACGCTATTCGTGCAGCGGCTCACGGTGATATCAATCTTATTACTCTATTAATGGGAGCTCAAGGTAAAGGATTACAAGTTCAAAATCATAACGGTGAATGGATTGATGCCATTGCTGAGGATGACGAATTGGTAATTAATGTTGGTGATATGTTGTCAAGACACACAAACAATAAATTAAAATCTACAATTCACCAAGTGGTAAATCCGCCGAGAGAATTATGGGGAACTTCACGTTATTCAATTCCATTCTTTATGCATCCTGTAAGCGATATGCGTTTAGATTGTCTTGAAAACTGTATTGATGAAGAAAACCCAAAGAAATTTGAAGATATTTCTGCGGGAGAGTTTTTACACGAACGTTTAGTAGAGTTAGGTTTAATTAAAAAATAAACTTAATTAAATTCCAATATAAAATTCCAAATTCCAATCTTCTGTTGGAGTTTGGAATTTAATTTTTATGAACTATATTTATTGAGATTTATTTTTAGAATAAAAACTTATGGACTTTAAAGATCAATTAAAGAATTTATTTCCAGATCATGTAGAATCAAATGAACCAGAGCAAGTTGAAGAACAAGAACACGTTCTCTATGTTCAAAAAGAACCTATGATCTGCAAGTTTGAAAAAAGAAAAGGAAAAGCAACAACCATTATTGAAGGTTATGAAGGCTCTGACGAAGATTTTAAAATCTTAGCCAAAGAAATCAAAACCAAATTAAGCGTTGGCGGCACCTTTAAAGATGATTCCATTATTATTCAAGGCGATTACCGTGATAAAATTATGGCAATCTTAAAAGAAAAAGGATTTAAAACCAAACGTGTAGGTGGCTAAAAAGTTTCAAGTTTCAGGTTCCAAGTTCTTCAAGGCAACCTGAAACCTGAAACTTGAAACTTGAAACAAAAAAAACTTAGTACCTCAGAACCTTAGCAACTTAAAGAAAAAATGATCCAATCATCAGAATTAATACTAAATCCAGACGGAAGTGTTTATCATTTAAACCTTCGTCCTGAACATATTGCACATGACATTATTTTTGTTGGTGACCAAAATAGAGTTGAAAAAATCACTCAATTTTTCGATTCAATCGAGTATTCCACTCAAAAAAGAGAATTTAAAACCCAAACTGGAATTTACAAAGGCAAAAGAATCTCTGTAATTTCTACCGGTATTGGCCCGGATAATATCGATATCGTCTTAAATGAACTAGATGCCTTAGTTAATATCGATTTAAAGACGCGTGAGCCAAAAGAAACCTTAACTTCACTAAATATTATCAGAATCGGAACTTCTGGTTCTCTTCAGGCAGATATTCCTGTAGACAGCTTTGTAATGTCAAAATTTGGATTAGGTTTAGATAATATGCTCCGCTCCTATTTAATTGACGACGTGTCGATTACCGAAATAGAAGATGCTTTCGTAAAACATACCAATTGGGATCCTAGAAAAGGAAAACCGTACGTAACAAAGTGTTCAGAAAAATTAGAAAAATTAATCGAATCTAATAGAATATTTAAAGGAATTACGGCAACTGCAGGAGGATTTTACGGTCCGCAGGGACGAGTTTTACGTTTAAATATTCAAGACGAAGAATTAAATAATAAAATGGATAATTTTAGTTTTAATGAAACTAAAATAACTAATTTAGAGATGGAAACAGCAGCAATCTACGGACTTTCTGCGCTTCTTGGGCACAATGCTTTGTCGCTTAATGCTATTATCGCCAATCGTGCTTCGGGAACTTTTAGTGCAGATCCATATAAAGCTGTAGATGAATTAATTGCTTATACATTGAATAAACTGGCTGGTAATTAATTGATAATTCGTTAATTAGGAAATGAGATAATTATAAAAATCCTGAATTATGTTTTTAAGAGTGGCAAGACACACCAATAATCTAGAAAAGATCGAAGATTTTTATGTTAATATTCTTGGGTTCGAACGATTAGGAGGTTTTGAAAAACATAATAATTACGACGGGATTTTTATAGGAAAACCAGGTTTAGACTGGCATTTTGAATTTACAAAATCTGAATTAGAAGCCAAGCATACTTTTGATGAAGATGATATAATCGTGCTTTATCCAAAAACAATGTCAAATTATAACGAATTAATACATAGACTTACACGCAGCAATATCGAAGTGATACAAGCGCTTAATCCGTATTGGAATGAAAATGGAAAAATGATTCAGGATCCAGATGGTTATCGCATAGTGGTATCCTCATTAAAAGCCATAATAAACGAAATAGAATAATGTCAGAAACTCATAAAAAAATACTATTTAAATATTACAGCGATTATCTGGACGAAGTAGTTTCTGAAACCATGTGGGCAGAAATCATTGATCTGGAAAAAGGTCTTTTTAAATTGGATAATATTCCTTTTTTTGGACCATTAATTGCAACAGACGATATATTTTATGCAGAGTTTGATGAAACCGAAGAACGTTTCATGCATAGAAAAACAATACAAAACTCAGGAAACTCGATTGTACAGATCGCTATTTTAGAAAAAGGTTTTGATAAAGAGATCATCCGCGAAAAATTAAAGGCAATAAATTGTTTGTCGGAAGGATTGAACGAAACTTTTTTTGCAGCAGAAATTGCGAAAGATGTAGATTATACATTGGTAAGAAGCCTTTTGACTGATTACGAGTCAAAAGAAATTATCGAATATGCAGAACCTTGTCTTTCAGAAAAACACAGAGCAGATTTATTAAAAAACTAAAAAACAAACTTAAGATTACGCATACCAAGCAACTTAACTTAACTTAAACTTAAAATAAATGAAAACTGTCAAAATTGCGGGTGTTCCGGAACACTTCAATTTGCCATGGCATCTATGCATAGAAAATGGCGAATTTGAAGAAGAGAACATCGATTTACAATGGACCAATGTTCCCGAAGGAACTGGGAAAATGTGTCAAATGCTCCGTGATGGAGAAACAGATTTAGCTGTTATTTTGACCGAAGGAATTCTAAAAGATATTGCAGCTGGAAATCCGAGTAAAATTATTCAGGTTTATGTGCAGTCACCTTTAATCTGGGGAATTCACGTTGATGCCAAATCTGATTTTCAGACCCTTAAAGATCTTAAAAACAAAAAAGCGGCCATTTCTAGAATTGGTTCTGGATCGCAGTTAATGGCCTATGTAAATGCAAATGAGCAAGGCTGGCAGGCAGATGATTTGGAATTTGAAATTGTAAACACTATTGACGGTGCTGTTGATGCTTTAACCAGCAAAAAAGCAGATTACTTTATGTGGGAGCGTTTTATGACAAAACCTCTTGTAGATCAAGGTATTTTTAGACGTATTGACGACTGCCCTACTCCATGGCCTTCATTTATTATTGCGGTACGTGATGAATTCTTAAAAAAGAACCCTAAAATAGTGGAAAAAATTCTTGAAATTATCAATCGAACAACTGTTGATTTTAAAGAAATTCCAGAAATAGACGAGAAATTATCCAAACTTTTTAACCAAAAAGCTGAGGATATTAAAGAGTGGCTGAAACTAACACAGTGGTCACAGAAAAACTTAACAGAAAAGTCTTTTAATAAAATTCAAAATCAGTTATTTGATCTGGGAATTATTGATAAAAAAAGTATTTTTGTAGAAACCGTAAAAGCACTGTAATACTGCTTTTTTGATTCGTATGATGAAATTCCCTAAAATCGACTTTCCGCAGTTAAAATCCAAGTTACAGGTGAAATCACCCTGGGACAGGATTATTATTTCGCTATTGAGTCTTTTAATTACGATTCCGATTTTCATCATACTGCATCAAAATTTAATCGATTTAGAATGGTCATTCAATCTAGACCGTGTATTTATCTTTATTTTTGTTTTTGCAGCCATATTTTTTCTGCTGATGTATCTCAGAACAATAATTATTTTGTGCATTGCAGTTTATTTACTGATGCTGTTTTATGGAACTGTAATTGGAAATTATGGTTTCAGCGAAATCTCAGAAGATTATAATTCAATGATTTACACCATGTCTGATAATCCTTACCCACAGGATATCATTGTGGCAAAACTGCTACCTTTTCCAAACAAAACAAAAATTATCAATGCAATAGAATATCAAAATCCGAGAGTGCGAAATTTTGCTATTATGGCCACAACGAAGCATTTTAAAGGAATTAGAGGTTATTCAGATTATCGTACAATTATTCAATGTTTTGCTGTTTTTAAAGAAATAAACGGCCGATGGAATTATGTTAACGATCCAAAAGAAGGTGATTATATTGCAACCGCCAGCGAATCTTTAGATTATTTCTCTGGCGACTGCGATGATCATTCTATTTTAATGGCCGCTGCTATTCGGTCTATTGGCGGAACTCCGAGACTTATACATACCAAGGGACATATTTATCCAGAGATTTTAATTGGTTCAACAATTGATTTGGAAAAAGTTAACTACTTAATTAAAAATGTGCTTTTTACTAAAGAAAGCTATGGCAAAAAGCTGCATTATCACATAGACGAACGCGGTCAAGTCTGGATGAACCTTGACTATACGGCAACTTATCCCGGAGGTCCGTTTATGTACGAAGAGATTTTAGGAGCACTGACTCTTAACTAAAACTGCATTTTTTCCTTCTTTTCTGCATCAGTGTTAAAAAACATTTTTTATTAGTGAAAAAAAAATATTTATAAATATTTGATTACTAATAATTTAATGTTGTTTTTTTTTGTAACTTTTTCCTGTTTAACTTTTAACCTCATAATTATGAAAAACTCTAAATTATTTACCCTCGTAATTGCAATTTCTGTTGTATTAATGGTTTCATGTCATAATAAAAGAGATAAACTGGTGAATTCATGGAAAGTAAGTGCTGTTGAAGCAAAAATTCCTATGACCGATTCTACCAAAAATGCAATTTTAACTAACGGAACACTTACTTTTACAGAAGATGGACACGTTACAGGATATTTACTTCGAGAAATAACAGATGGAACTTATGCCTTAACCAAAAAAGGTACAAGTCTTGTTATTAAAGATGAAGTTGGTACTCCTTATCCTTGTGTAAGTACCATTACAGAGGATAAATTAATTTTAGATGCCAAAGAGGCTAAAATTACACTCGACAAAATTTAGTAAACTTAAAAGTTTTAAAACTTAGATATGAGCCATTCTTTAAACGTAAAGAATGGTTTTTTTATTTTTAAACTAAAATAAATATCTTTGTACCACTTTCAATAAATATAATGATATGTGAAAAATAATTTCTTTCGGAAAATTTAGTGAGTAACTGCAGTCTCTGTGGTACTTGATTTTTTATCTCTAAAAGAAAGGAATTATGCTTATTCTTCAAAATATCTCATACCAGCATGAGAATAAAGACATGCTGTTTCAAAACATTAGTTTAACTCTAAATAGCCACGATAAAATCGCTTTGGTCGGAAATAATGGCGTTGGAAAATCTACATTATTAAAAATCATCGCTGGCCAGCGGCAGGCATTGTCAGGACAGCTTAATGTTAGTTCTATACCTTATTTTGTGCCGCAGTTATTCGGGCAGTTTAATGATTTAACAATTGCTGAGGCGCTAAAAATCAATGACAAAATAAATTCACTTAAAGAAATACTTAAAGGTAATGTAACCGAAGAAAATTTATTGCTTTTAGATGATGATTGGACCATTGAAGAACGATGCCAAGAAGCTTTTTCGTATTGGAAACTTCAAAATTTAGATTTAAACCAGCAAATGAAAGCTTTAAGCGGCGGACAAAAAACAAAAGTCTTCCTAGCCGGAATTATGATACACGAACCCGATTTGGTTTTGTTAGACGAACCTAGTAATCATTTGGATTTCTTGGGAAGAAACCTGCTTTACGATTTTATTAAATCGACTTCGAGTTCTTTACTAATTGTAAGTCATGACAGAACACTGCTTAATATTCTAAATAAAACTTTAGAAATGAATAAAAATAGAATTTCGATTTATGGCGGGAATTATGATTTATACAGCGAGCAGAAAAAGATTGAAAATAATGCTTTGGAACAAGATGTTCAAAGCAAAGAAAAAGCTTTACGAAAAGCAAAAGAAAAAGAACGCGAAACGATCGAACGACAGAATAAATTAGATTCGAGAGGAAAAAAGAAACAGGAAAAATCAGGTGTTGCGAGGATTATGATGAATACGCTCCGCAATAAAGCCGAAAACAGCAGTTCGAAAATAAAAGATGTCCATGCAGAAAAAATCGGTGGTATTTCTGATGATCTGCGACAGCTGCGCTCTGCACTTCCTGCTATTGACCAGATGAAATTTGGTTTTAACAACACTGCTTTTCATAAAGGAAAAACACTTTTTAAAGCGCATGAAATTAATTACAGTTTTGAAAATGAATTCCTTTGGAAAGAAAATCTAAACTTTGAGATACTTTCTGGAGATCGTTTAGTGTTGAAAGGTTCAAATGGTTCAGGAAAAACTACTTTAATCAAGATTATTTTGGGCGAAGTGTCTCCTAAAGTGGGAAATATTATTTTATTAAACAGAAAAGCAATTTACATTGACCAGGATTATTCGCTGCTAGATAGCAATTTGAATATTTATCAGCAAGCACAAACTTTTAACGATTCCAGTCTAGAGGAGCACGAAATTAAAATGAGGCTGAATCGATTTTTATTCGCGCAAAATGATTGGGACAAACCTTGTAAGTCCCTAAGTGGCGGCGAGAGAATGCGCTTAATGCTGTGCTGCCTGACGATCAGTAACGAATCGCCTGAGATTATTATTTTGGATGAACCAACAAATAACTTAGATATTCAAAATATCGAAATTTTAACAGCTGCAATTAATGAATATGAAGGAACGCTGATTGTAGTTTCTCATGACCAGCAATTTTTGGAGCAAATCAATATGGAAAAAGAAATTGTACTGTAAAATAGTTTTTTGAACCTAATAAATTATTTTTTAAAACTTTTACATTTTGTATTTAACTGATTAGTAATTTATTATATGAAATTTGTAAATTGCAGAGAAAGATTTTCTTTACAAGAAACAGTTCTAAATCTCAAACTTCCCATATATAAATCAAGTTTAATCAAATTGTAAAATCATGAAATCACGAAACAGAATTTGGGCACTTTTACTTGCTTTTTGTTTTATTAGCGAAACTGTAATTCCTTGTACAAGAGTTGTGTACGAAGGTTTAAACGGCACAATAATAACTGCAAGGTCAATGGATTGGAAAGGAGAAATTCCAGCTAATTTATGGATTTTTCCACGTGGTATTGAGCGATCTGGAGAAGCAGGCACAAGCTCTATTAAATGGAAGTCAAAATATGGAAGTGTTATTACAAGTTCTTGGGATATTGCATCTTCTGATGGAATGAATGAAAAAGGGCTTGTAGGAAATCTTTTGTGGCTGGTCGAATCTCAATATCCAAAATTTGAAAAAAATGGAAAGACAAAAGGTCTCGCTGTTTCGTTATGGCTCCAATATGTTTTGGATAATTTCTCGACTGTTTCTGAAGCTGTAAATGCATTGGCAAAAAATGAATTTGTAATTGCCTCATCGCATATTCCTGGAACCGACATTTTTGCTACAGTTCATTTGTCAATTTCTGATTCTAGCGGCGATAATGCTATTTTCGAATATATAAATGGTAAATTGGTGATTCATCATGATAGAAAGTATGTTACAATGACCAACTCGCCTATTTTTGATGAACAATTGGCTATCAATACTTATTGGAAAAGCATTCCAGGGACTATTATGCTTCCTGGTACTAATAGAGCTGCAGATCGTTTTGTGAGAGCTTCTTATTATATTGATGCAATTCCGAAAACGGATGATACAAGAAGAGCATTGGCAAGTGTATTTGGTGTAATTAGAAATTGTTCTGTTCCTTTAGGAATTGCTTCAGAAACCGAACCTAACATCTCCTCTACCCGCTGGAGAACTGTTGCAGATCAAAAAAATCTTGTTTATTATTTTGATAATGTTTTAAATCCGAATGTGATTTGGGTGGAGTTTAGTAAAATCGATTTTAGTGAAAAGGGAAAGATTAAAAAACTGACTTTAGCTAATAATGAAAATTATTCTGGTGAATCCCTGTTGAATTTTAAAGAATCTAAGCCTTTTCAATTTGCCGGATTAGATTAATAAAATTCAAAATATGTAAAGCCTTCAAATTTAAATCTTTGAAGGCTTTTAAATTTAAAAAAAAATCATAAATGTTATTGTGCAGTCAAATGACTTCATTATATTTGCAGTCAAATAACTGCATAATGGAAATTAGAAGAGATGTTTTTCAAGCAATAGCCGACCCTACCCGAAGAGCTATTTTAGGTTTAGTAGCCATACAAGCAATGACTCCTGGAGCAATTGCGGATAATTTTGATTCGTCTAGACAGACTATTTCAAAACATATCAAGATATTGAATGAATGTGAATTACTGCATCAAGTACAAAACGGACGAGAAATTTATTATCATTTAAATCCTCAAAAAATGAAAGAGATTGACAACTTTATCGAGCCTTTCAGACAAATGTGGGATGATCGTTTCAATAAATTAGAATCAATCATGAAAAATCATAAAAAGTAAAAAATGGAAAGAAAGACACAAATAACGGCTGAAGATGGTAAACAAGATCTCATTATTACCAGAGAATTTGATCTCCCTTTAGAATTATTGTTTAAAGCACATGTTGATCCAGAAATTGTGGCGCAATGGATGGGAACTAAAGTTTTAAAATTAGAAAACAAAAAACATGGCGGGTGGCATTTTGAGACCAGCGATCCTAACGGAAATGTGGTGTTTAGCGCCAATGGTGTAATTCATGATTTTGTTTTAAATGAAAGAATTACAAGAACTTTTGAAATGGATAATGTAAATTTTGCACCCCAGTTAGAGTTTTTAGAATTTGAAAAACTAACAAATGAGACTAGTAAATTAACGATGCAGATTATTTACAAATCTATTGAACATAGAGAACAACAGTTAAAATTACCTTTTGCGCAAGGCTTAAACATGGCGCATAACAGATTGGAAGAAATTGTAACTAAACTAAAGTAATACATTATGAGTAAACGAAATAAATTTATTTATTGGATTGCTACGCTTTGGCTGGCATTAGGAATGGCTTCTACTGGAATCGTACAAATCATTCCGTTGAAGGAAGAAACCGAAATGATGAGACATTTGGGTTATCCGCTTTATTTTTTAACGCTTTTAGGAGTTTGGAAATTATTGGGTGTCATTGCTATCCTTATTCCTAAATTTGGTTTATTGAAAGAATGGGCTTATGCGGGCTTCTTCTTTGCAATGTCTGGCGCGGTAGTTTCGCATTTAGCATGTGGAGATGGTGCAAAAGAACTTTTTGGACCGGTATTATTAATTATTTTGACTATTTTTTCGTGGTATTTTAGATCTGCGGATAGAAAATGTTGTGTAAATTAAAAAGTTAATCAGATGAAAAAAGTATTGACAACCAACGAACAGGATGAGATTTTAAGTACGCTTGAAAAACGTTTTGAGAAAAACAAAAACCGTCATAAAGATTTAGATTGGGCAAAAATTGAAGCCAAACTAAAAGCTAATCCTGAAAAATTATGGTCGCTGGAAGAAATGGAAAAAACGGATGGCGAACCAGATGTTATTGGTTATGATAAAAAAACAGACCAATATCTTTTTGCTGACTGCTCAGCTGAAAGTCCAAAAGGACGCAGAAGTATCTGTTACGATCATGAAGCTCTTGAAAAAAGAAAAGAAAACAAACCATTAAACAGCGCTGTAAATATGGCTAAAGAAATGGGAATTGAGATTTTAAACGAAGAACAATACAAGGAATTACAAAAACTGGAAAAGTTTGACACTAAAACTTCAAGCTGGATTTTGACTCCGCCGGAAATAAGAAAATTAGGAGGTGCTATTTTCTCTGATTTTAGATACAATACCGTTTTTGTATATCATAACGGCGCAGAATCTTACTATGCTGCGCGAGGTTTCCGCGGTTTATTAAGAGTTTAAAAATGCTAAAACCTTCAAAAGATTAATTTTGGAGGTTTTATTTTACTCTCGTAGAATCTTTTCCATCTTTTTTCCTTTTGCCAGTTCGTCTATCAATTTATCCAGATAACGGATTTTCTGCATCAGCGGATCTTCGATTTCTTCGACACGGTATCCGCAGATTACACCGGTAATTTTGGAGACATTGGGATTCAATTTTGGTGCTTCTGCAAAGAAGTTTTCAAAGTCTGCCTTTTTTTCAATTTGTGCTTTAAGTTGTTCGTCACTATATCCTGTAAGCCATTTGGTTACTGTGTCTACTTCTTCTTTAGTTCTCCCTTTTTTTTCTGCCTTTTGAATGTACAAAGGATAAACGCTCGAAAATAATATTTTATATACTCTATCGTTTTTCATTTTGGTCTTTTTTTAGATTAATTAGGTTTACAGTAAATATAATTCAAAACTAAAAAAAACAAATGCACTAAATTATTTTATACCTTAGATTTAGTTTAAACAACGTCAATTTTAGCAAACTAAAAAACTTTTTATATGGAAAACCAAAACCATTCAAACGACAACACGCCAAAAGTGACCGGAATTGGCGGTATTTTCTTTTTTCTAGACAATCCAAAGGAAACTAAAGATTGGTACGCCAAAAACTTAGGATTAGAAATTAATGATTGGGGTTCAGCAAGTTTTGAATCGAGAAATCTTGATAATCCAGAGCAAATCGAATCGACTCAATGGTGCCCTTTTAAAAAAGGAGATGAATATTTTTCTCCATCTAAAAAAGACTTTATGGTTAACTACCGTGTTCAAAATATCGAAGGCCTTTTAGAAAAACTCAAACAAAACGGCGTAACCGTCCTAGACGATATTGAAACGTACGATTACGGGAAATTTGTACACATAATGGATACAGAAGGCAATAAAATAGAGCTTTGGGAACCGAATTAATGGTTGATTGTTAATTGTTAATTGTTAATGGTTGATTGTTGATTGTTGATTGTTGATTGTTGATTGTTGGTTTTGAGATAAAAAAAGCTCCATTATTTTTAATGGAGCTTGTGTATTTAGTTTTTTTAATTCCAAATTTCATTCATTTCGGTTAAAATGATAGGTTTGCCTTCTGTCACTACAATTGTATGTTCGTGCTGTGCCATAAAACCGCCTTTATTTCCGACCATTGTCCAGCCGTCCTGCAAAGTCTCCGCATAAGTTGAAGTTGTTGAAATAAACGTTTCAATGGCAACTACAGAATTCTTTTTAAATCTGGTCACATTAAAACGATCTCTATAATTGGCTATTTCATGTGGTTCTTCATGCAGGCTTCGCCCTACTCCATGTCCAGTAAGGTTTTTTATGACTTTATAACCTCTTTTTTTAGCTTCGGTTTCGATTAAAAAACCAATATCAGAAATACGAACACCGCCTTTTATGTTATTAATGGCTTTTTGCAGGATTTGTCTCGAAGCTTCAACCAGTTTTTGATGTTCGTTAACATCAGAACCAATTACAAAAGAGCCTCCGTTATCTGACCAAAAACCGTCTAATTCTGCAGAAACATCAATATTGATTAAATCGCCTTCTTTCAAAATTCTAGTTTCAGATGGAATACCGTGACAAAACTCATTATCAACACTAATGCAAGTCCATCCCGGAAAACCGTAAGTCAAATACGGTGCAGATTTAGCGCCGAGATCATTTAAAATTTTTCCGCCATAATCATCCAATTCTTTGGTTGACATGCCCGGTTTGGCAAATTTTCTCATTTCTTTTAAAGTGAGTGCAACTGCTTCACTTGCTTTTTTCATTCCTGCTAATTCTGCTTCTGTGGTAATTGACATAATTTGTTTTCTTTAGAATTAATCTGAACCAAAATTACCACTTTTTATCTTTTTAAGATCATTATAAAACCAAAAACCTCCAAAATCAGCAGACTTTAGAGGTTTTTATTGTGGTTTATTTTACCATGGACTTTCTTCACTGTCGTCTTCAATATCATTACTGAAGAATTTTCCAGTTGGTCCGTTTGCATCTGTCAGCGTATGTTTTATAATAAAACTCGCTGCACTTTCTACACTTCCAGGCCCGCTGTGATGATTAAAATCCGTAGCAGTATAACCTGGATCAATTGAATTTACTTTTACATTTAAATCCTTTAATTCATGAGCCAAAGTAACTGTAAAGGCATTTAAAGACGTTTTAGACGAAACATAAGAAACTGCTTTTACAGAATAATATTTCCAACTTGGATCGCTGTGTAAAGTCAGTGAGCCCAAACCAGAAGTGATGTTGCTAATTCTAGGATTTTTTGATTTTTTAAGTAATTCCAAAAAAGTCTGGGTAACTCTGATAACGCCAAAAAAGTTCGTATCAAATGTCTGCTGGATTCTTTCGACAGAAGTTGTTGAAGAATCCTGCGGTACATCTCCTAAAACTCCAGCATTATTAATTAGAATATCTAATTTTCCCTGCTCTTTCTCGATAATTTCTTTTGCACTTAAAACACTATCAGCGTTTGTTACATCAATCTGAATTGCTTTAATATTATTAAAACCTTCTTGAGTTAGTTTGTTTATTACTTCCTCTCCTTTTTGAAGATCGCGGCTTCCTAAATAAACAAACAATCCTTTTTGTGAAAGTTGTTTTGCCGTTTCTAAACCAATGCTTCTATTTGCGCCTGTAATTAATACTGAATCCATTTTTTATCTTTTTAAATTATTGATTACAAAGTTGCATCGATAAAAAACAAAAACATTTGCCATTTGGCAAAAAGCAATTTTAACGGATATTTTTTCTAATTCTGCTCAAAGAAGATTGCGTTATGCCTAAATAAGAAGCTAAATAAGAAAGCGGAACACGATTAATCACTTGTGGAAACATTTCCATAAAAGATAAATAACGTGTTGTAGCATCTTCAGAAACCAGTGGACTTCTTCTGGCAACTTTCTGAATCAAAGCTTTATTGATAATTTTATGAACTATTTTGTCCCAGCCAATAATTGTATTTAATAGTTCTTCCCAATCTTTTTTAGAAAAAACAATCATTTTACAATCGGTAACAGCTTGAACGTAGGCAGAAGAACAAATGCTGTTTTCGAAACTTTCTAAATCGACAACAAGATTATTTTCATCTATAAAATATTTAGTAATTTCTTCGCCTTTATTATTGTAGTAACAGACTCTCATTATTCCGTCTACGATAAAACCAACTTCCACGGAAATTTTACCAGCTTCAGAAAAATAATTGTCTTTGCTAATTTCTTTTTCTTGCGCCTTACTTAAAATTAAATCAATCTGCTGCTGATTTAAACTGCCAAACTGCAATATATATTCTACTAATTCTTTCATGCACGAAAGTTAGTTATAAGTTTTTAATCGAAATTTGTCATATGGCAAAAAAAATAGTTGGATAAAATTTATTAGGCGCACCTTTATTCTTACTTTGCATTAGAATCTTTTGTGTATAGAAAATGAAAATAATAAAAAGCAGTTTTTTCAGTCCAAAGAAATGTGAGTATGGTAATTTTGAAATAGTACCTGATGAGGGCTGGGAATTTTTGCAGACATTCATAGATTATGAATCTAAACTCTTAATAGTATCTCTCAGCATTAAAGACAAAACCAAATGGGAAAATCATGGTTATAACGGCACTATCATTCCAACTAAAGAGTATAAAGTCGACTTAGAAACCTTACGTATTTTAGAATTCGAAGATTGGAAGCTTTATTTCAATTACAATAAAATTGAAATAATAAGCGAAGATGGAAAATACAAACTGATTACTCAAAGAGTTTTTAAACCTGAAAACAATAGTGATTCAATCATTGAAGAATTGTATGATAATATTTCTGGCAATCTAATAAGTTCGAGCCGTTCGATAGCTTTTCGTGAAGATAAAAATGAAAATTTATTAGAAAGCAAATACAGTTCTGAAAGAGAATTACAAGAGCAAATAAGAATATATAATGCTAAACCAAATTTAGCTGAATTCTATACGATTCAGATTAATCAGTTAAAAGATCAGGATGTTATAATTTACTATTATGATGCTTTTGATACATTCAAACTTAGTTTCTTAAATGATAAATTTGTTTTGTCTAAAGGAGATGTATTTCCTTCAAAACAAGAGGATTGGCAGTTATTACAATATAATGAGATCGCTCTTTATTCTAATGTAGATGAATTTTGGAACGATTTTATTAAAGGGGAAAAATGGTATTTAAAATATACTATACATTACGGTTTTGACCATAAAATATTGGTTTTAGCAAAACATATAACAGAGTATTTGAATGAATTACGCAGGGAACAAAAATCTTCATTTAAAGAATATGAAAAAATTAATGAGTGGCAGGGAAGCGTTTGGAGTGATGAGTATAAAAAGAAAGAAATAAAACAATGGTGTGCCAATTGTTCTAAGTCAGTGAGTTATTATGGACGCTATCCTAAGTATATTTGTCAAGAATGTGCTTCTAAAGACGCATACGACAAAGGCGGAAATATACTTGAGTTTTCTAACCTCGGATTCTCAGGCGGTTTTAAAGCAACTACAAAAAATAAGCAAGGAGAAATTATAAAAGAAAATGATACCGACCAATTTTGTGATTGTACAATTGATGGAAAATTATTTTTTGCCCAAGAGGCAAGATTTGGAGGAATTGTAATTCAGCTCAAAGAATAGTTATAATTGCTAAAGATTACATTCCCGGCCAATACAGAAAATTAAATTTATGTCCGTCAGGATCAGCAAATCCGAAAGTGTAACCCTCTTGAAAATTTTCTGGTTCTGAAAATATAGTTCCGCCGATTTCTTTGACTTTATCGTACCAAAGGTCTACTTCTTCCCTGCTTACATTACTTCTTTTTTTAAAAAGTCGTACTATATTCTTTTTAAAAATGCGTTCGACTTTTTTTAATCGGTCGCGTAGGACTAGTTTCTTTTTCAAATTTGTATCGAAATAAATTTTCTAACACAAAAAACGATACTATGACAACTTCAGTAAAATTTTTAGCAGTGCTTTTAATAATAAGTAACATTTCTTTTGGACAAGATTTTACCAAAAAAATTGATTCTATAATAAAGGATAATTATCAAAAAAATCCAAACGTGGGAATTAGTGTTGGTTATATCAAAGACAACAAAGAATTCTATACTTCCTACGGTAATTTAAATGCAGAAACCCAAACTAAAATAGATAAAAACTCTGTATTTGAAATTGCATCGATCACTAAAATTTTGACTTCTAATTTAATTGCGCAGGCAGTAAATGAGAATAAAATTAAAACAGATGATTATATAGACAATTTTCTTCCTAAAGAATATGTTTTACATCCAAATCTTAAAAATAAAATCAAAATTTCAGATCTCGCATCTCATCAATCTGGTTTAACTGACATAGATTTTGGAAAGCTGATAGAGCTTAATCCACAACAGCCAGTAAGCAGCGTGACACAAGAAACCCTGACTTCTTTGATTAATAATTGTACCGAACTTACAGATTATGGAAAGTATCGCTACTCTACGATCGGCTATACACTGCTTGGACAAATATTAGAAAAAATTTATAATAAAAGCTATGATGAAATTATCAGAGAAAAAATAATTATGCCGTTGAAGCTGAAAAATACTTTTACGACAGATTTTAATGTAAAGAACATTACAACAAGTCATAATTCTGAAGGAGGTATTCAAGAATTCTTTAAATGGAATATTACAGCACCTGCAGGATTAGTAAAATCATGTACTTCTGATATGATCGCATATTTAAAGGCCGTTTTAGATAAAGAAAACAAAGTTGGAAAAGCAGCTTTAATTACAGAAAAAATCTTTTATAAAGACGAAAGAAGAGAAATGGGATTAGGCTTAAATATTATGACAGATGATAAGAATACGATTTATTCTAAATCTGGAGATTCTATGGGACAGTCATCTATTATCTGTTACAACAGAAATCAAAATTGGGGAATTATTATACTTCTGGATCACAGAAACTCAAAAATGAGACAAGAATTACTGAATCAGATTTATGATACTGTCTTGAAATAGTTTATAAAAAAACAACCTCCAAAATGAAGTCACTTGGAGGTTGTTTTTTTAGTTAGAAGAACTTAAGAAACGATAATACTCTTTTATTTTAATTTTTAATCTTTCGGCTAAATATTCGTTACCATCTTTTAATTCATCGTGAATAATTTCAGCTTCTTCTATGTATTTTAATTTTTTTTCGTCATTCCAATAATATGGAGGTTCATACAAATTCGATATTCTATCCGCCATTTTAACGGCCCAGACTTCTATCGGCTGTTGTTTGATTCTGCTCAAACTATCACGCATTTTTTCAAATGAATCCTGAATGTTTTCATTTTTGGTTAATGCCAGAACTCCAGATGCAACTTGGTTTCCAAATAAATCACTTACTTTTTCATAATCAAGTTCGGTATCTTCTATGGTGTCATGCAGCATTGCACATTTTACAGCCAAATCAGAATTCATGTTTTCTGTTAGTCGAACAGCATTTAGAACTTCAAAAACAACACTTCCTATATGGTTGATATACTCTACCCTTTCCCCTTCATTAACTCCGCCGTATTTTTGCCCTTCATGAAGTTTTGAAACCAATTGCCAAACATTCTGAATTTCGTCTATTGACCAGTCGCTTTGTTGTACCATATTTATTGATAAATTTTATATCATGTAATTTATTGCTTTTTTTGAAAATTTGCAATAGTTAGACGTGGTTTTAATTCGTCGGACTTTAAAGCGTTATTAATTACTTCTTCTATTCTGCTTTATTTCTATCAATAAGATTTACCATATTAGAATTGAATGATGATAGATTTTCATCTAATGAGGCAAAGAAATCGATGTCTGCATTTTCTACATCAATAAGAGCTTTCTGCAAAACAGTTTCTCCCGAATTCGTTAATCGAATTGTTTTTGCTCTTGTATCAGTTTCATGTTCATGTCTTGTAATAAAACCTTTTTCTTGAAGCGTTCGTAGTACTTTAGAAACCATCATTCTGTCGGCATTACTTTGATTGGCAATATCAATTTGTGTTACAGAATCGCTTTTTTTTGAAAGCCAGCCTAAAGCTGCTAACAATACAAATTGCGTCTGCGTTAAATCTAACGGATCTAAAACCTTTTTTAGTTTGCGCTGCCAAAGCATTGTAAGCTGTCCAAGCAGATAACCCGGACTGTCTTTTGGACTTTTAAAATGAAAATTAATTTCTTTAGACATAATGATAGTGAAGCAATTGTTTTATTCCAGAATTTATTTCTAAAATTAGTAAATATTACTTTTATTTTGTCTCCAAAAAAGTAAGTTTATAACCGTCCAGATCTTTTACATGAAAAGCTCTTCCAAAAGGAGTTTCTATTATCGGCCCAGCAGTAGTTACTTCATTGGCGATGAATTTTTCTTTCAATTCGTCAACATTTTCATTTACTGCAAACCAAAGTGCTACTCCTGTGCCTAATTCTTTTCCTTCAATTGGTTCTAATGGTGTACGAATGGCAAAACTCGCTTTTCCTTCATTGTATTTAAAGATACAAGCCTGCGGATTAGTATCACCGATTTCAAATCCTAGTTTTTTCTCATAGAAGTCTTTAGAAGCTTCTAAATTTTTTACCTGTAACGATGCAAAAGTTAATTCTCTCATTTTTTATTATATTTAAATTTTTGTCACAAATATAGTATACGTGACAAAAATATCAAAATTAATTTAATTTTTTTTTTTTTTTTTTTGAGTTGTTATTTTTCTAAAAGAATTTAAAAATAACCATCTTTTTCGCATAAGAAAGATTATAAATCGCAGTAAAACATTTCTTATATTCGCTTGAAGAAGTTAATAAATTGTTGCAGTACAATAAAAATGAAAAAAAATATATTAATATTGATTTTATTAGCTCATCTACTTTTTTCGTGTAAACAAGGGAAAGAATCGATGAAGGATAAAGCTGAGGCCGAAACGTTTCATTCGGTAAAAAATGACCCTATTAAAAAGGGTTTGAGTACCATTAGTAAAAAAGACATTTATACTAAATATGAGTATAATGATTCCAAAGGCGCAAGCCTAATAATACAAAACAGCTTCCCGAGAGGCGGAATGAAATATGCTGGTCCTAATAACGAAGTCTATAATTATGCTGTTTTTTGGACTAGAATAATAAACGAAACGGATAATATTCTGGAATTGAAAATGGACTTTCCTATAAATTCATATGAAGTACCTTCTTTACCAGGTAAATACTTTAAAATATTAGTACCTCCTGATACAATGGTTCCTGAGAAGGCGCCCTTATTTAATTATGGCTTAACAAATTTAGAATCTTTTTTAGATAAGAATATTTATAAAGCAGCTTCCTTAAAAAGAACTATCAACTCGAAAGAATCAACTGGTTTTTATGTTGTGATGCTCTGCGTGATTGAAGGTGCTAAAGGAACTTTACGAACAGGTCTCAGTCTAAACGAAAAAAATCTTACTTATACAATTAATGATACAGGAATAAAGTGTGGAAGTATAATCATAAAAAAAACTACTTAATTTCTTAAAGAGTTTCTCGGTGGGCGATGAGGGGTTCGAACCCCCGACCCCCTCGGTGTAAACGAGGTGCTCTGAACCAGCTGAGCTAATCGCCCTATTTTACTAGGCTGCTATCGTTTGTGATTGCGAGTGCAAATATACAGCTAGATTTTGTATTTGCAAGCATAATTAGAAAAAAAATGAAATTATTTTTCATCTTTTTATTTAGCAATCTATATTTCAGCTCATTAAAAAACAAACATTTTTTTATGTTTTCTTACAATTAAGTTAAAAATCAGATTCTGGATCTGTAATTCTTAATATTGCTTTGTATTCATTCGCTATAGTCATACATTTGCATACCTAAAAATAGTATATTCTAATGGCACGATTTAAAGAAAATGATTTACCTAAATCAAAAATAACTGCTACTTCTCTCTCCAAAGCAAAAACAATTTTTACATACGCAGGAAATCACAAATGGAAATTCTTCATCGGATTGATATTTCTGCTTTTAACAGGAGCCACTGCCCTCGCCTTTCCAAAATTAATGGGAATGCTGGTAGACTGCGTAAAAAATAAAGACAATGACCAAGCTAATACAATTGCACTAGGACTAATTGCGATCTTGTTTTTACAATCGTTTTTCTCATTCTTTAGATTATCATTATTTGTAAATTTTACCGAAAATACATTGGCTAATCTGCGTTTGGCTTTATATACCAATTTAGTAAAACTGCCAATGACTTTCTTTTCTCAAAAAAGGGTTGGCGAATTAAACAGCCGTATCAGCGCAGATATTACGCAGATTCAAGATACTTTGACTACCACAATAGCAGAATTTTTACGTCAATTTATTTTGATCATTGGAGGTGTCATTTTACTGGCAACCGAAAGTTTAAAATTAACTTTATTAATGCTTTCAGTTGTTCCGTTGGTTGCTATTGCCGCAGTAGTCTTTGGAAGATTTATTAGAAAATATTCTAAAAAAGTACAAGATCAAGTTGCAGAAAGTCAGGTAATTGTTGAAGAAACCATGCAGGGAATCAGCATTGTGAAGGCTTTTGCAAATGAATGGTATGAAATTGCACGTTATAAAGGCAAAATTAGTGACGTTGTAAAATTGGCTATTAAAGGCGGTAAATATCGCGGTTACTTTGCTTCTTTTATTATCTTCTGTTTATTTGGTGCTATTGTAGCTGTAGTTTGGTTTGGCGTTCGTTTGAGTATTGCCGGAGAAATGAGCGTAGGACAATTAATATCATTTGTTTTATATTCAACTTTTGTGGGAGCTTCATTTGGTGGAATCGCTGAATTATATGCACAGATTCAAAAAGCAATTGGCGCAACGGAAAGAGTTTTCGAATTATTAGATGAAAATCCAGAAAAAATCAATTCTGATTCTAATAAAAATAAAGAAAAAATAAAGGGAGATGTAACTTTCAATAACGTAGCTTTCAGTTACCCGACACGTCAGGAAATCCAGGTGTTGAAAAATGTAAATTTCAAAGCCGAATTTGGACAGAAAATTGCAATTGTTGGACCCAGCGGCGCTGGAAAATCGACTATTTCGTCTCTTCTTCTAAGATTTTATGATATTACTTCTGGAGAAATTACTGTAGATGGAAAAAACATCTACGATTATGATTTAGAAGACCTTCGTGGGAATATGAGTATTGTACCGCAAGATGTTATTTTATTTGGAGGAACAATTAGAGAAAATATTGCCTACGGAAAACCCGACGCTTCTGATGAAGAAATTGTTCTAGCAGCAAAACAAGCAAATGCTTTTAATTTTATTGAAGGTTTTCCGGAAAAATTTGAAACGTTAGTGGGAGAACGCGGCGTTAAATTATCAGGCGGACAACGCCAGCGTATTGCAATTGCAAGAGCACTGCTTAAAAACCCGAGTATTTTAATATTAGATGAAGCAACTTCATCTCTAGACAGCGAAAGCGAAAAACTAGTTCAGGAAGCTCTAGAAGTCTTAATGGAAGGAAGAACAAGCATCATTATTGCGCATCGCCTTTCGACTATTAGAAACGCTGATAAAATTCTAGTTTTGGATAATGGAAAAATTTCCGAAGAAGGAACACATCAGGAATTGATTAATTTAGAAAACGGAATTTACAAGAACTTAAGTAATCTACAGTTTAGTAACTCTTAAAACAAAATTTCAATTTAGAAATTCCAAATCCCAATACAAAAAAAAATCCATTTGCTTCAAATGGTTTTTTTTTGCTAAAATCTAAAATCTACAGCAAACCCGACAGGTTTTTAAAACCTGTCGGGTTTAATATGAACAAAAAAGGTTCCAATTTCAATTGGAACCTTTTTAATATTTAAACTGTAAACAGAGACAGAAAACTGAAAATTATTTCCCTTTTCTACGTTTACGTTCTGCTTTAATCATAGATAACTCACGGCTTGTTTGTCCAGCAACTGAAGTATTTTCTTCTGCACGACGTATCAAGTATGGCATAACATCTTTAACAGGTCCAAAAGGCAGATATTTAGCCACATTGTAACCATTTTCAGCTAAGTTATAACTGATATTATCGCTCATTCCGTATAATTGTCCAAACCAAATTCTATTATCGTTTTTAGCAATTCCTTTTTGAGCCATCATTTCCATCAACTTGTACGAACTCAATTCATTATGCGTTCCTGCGAAAATAGCCATAGTATCCAGATGATCTAACATGTAATTTACAGCAGCATCATAATTATCATCTGTAGCTTGTTTAGAAACACAAATTGGAGAAACATATCCTTTTTCTTCGGCACGTTTGTTTTCTTTTTCCATGTAAGCGCCGCGAACTAATTTCATTCCGATGTAGAAACCTTCCGCTTTTGCAATATCATGAAGTTTTTTCAAGTAATCTAAACGATCCCAGCGATACATTTGTAAAGTGTTGAATACAATAGCTTTTTCTTTATTGTATTTACGCATCATATCTGTAACTAAGTCATCGGCAGCATCCTGCATCCAGCTTTCCTCACCATCAATCAATAGTGCTACATCTTTTTTATGAGCTTCAGCACAAACTTTGTCAAAACGAGAAACTACTCTGTTCCATTCTTCTTGCTCTTCTGGAGTTAAAGATTGTTTTTCGCCTAATTTCTCATACAATTCAAAACGTCCTAAACCAGTTGGTTTAAATACTGCAAAAGGAATCGCTAAACGTTCTTTTGCAAATTCAATAGTTTTTAAGGTCATTTCCAAAGCGGCATCAAACTGCTCTTCTTCTTCTTTTCCTTCAACAGAGTAATCTAATACAGAAGAAACACCTTTAGTAAACATCTTATCAACTACAGTTAAGCAGTCATTTTCATTTACACCACCACAAAAATGATCAAAAACAGTTGCACGGATAAGTCCTTCAACAGGAAGATGTGCTTTTATTGCAAAATTGGTTACAGCAGTTCCAATACGTACCAAAGGTTCGCTGTCAATCATTTTAAAAAGAAAATAAGCCCTATCAAGTTCGGTATCACTTTTAAGTGAAAAAGCAACTTGAGTGTTATCGAATATTTTTTCCATTAAGTTTAGTTTTTCTGCAAAGATATAGAGTGTTTTGAATATTATTTACAAAATGGTCTCATATTTTTCAATTTTCTCAATATCAGTAAAGATTAAATTGACTTAAAAAAATCTATTAAAGATATTTTAGTTGTAAAAGTAAGAATTTACTTTATTTTTTATAGTTTTGCAAAAAAAAAAGAATGTTTTGAATTCACATGCGATTGATAAAATAATTAACGAAACCAAAAGAAGCCAAACAATTTCCAATTTTACAGTTCTGGCATTTATAATTTCATTACTTGTAATTGATTTTTTACCCTACTTTAAAAGTTTGGAAATCATCAATCCACAATTTCTCTATCTATCTGCAATTAATTTTGTTTTAGGTACGTACTTTTATTTTAATTCAGATATTACATCTAGTACAATTTTTCCGTTATTAAAACGAAGCTCTATTTTTAGAATTTATCTGGCTTTTATACTCCTTTGCGGAATATCTTTTTTTGCAGCTAGAAATATATCGCTGGTCGCAACAAAATTTACTGAAATAGCAATTATATTTTGTCTATTCGTAAACCTCACTATCCTTCTTAAGGATAAATTACACCTGCTTTATAAGATTATTTTAATTGTGGGAATCAGTGCTTTTCTACAGGCCTGGCAGCAATTATGCAATTTTATAATTATTCCTAAACAAGCCTCTATAATTGATCTTTTGACTGCTATGAAAGGGAATACAGGAAACATTAATATACTTGCGGCAAGTCTTACCATTAAAGTTCCCTTTTTAATGCTAGGAATAACACATTATGCTGGCTATAAAAAATATTTTCTTCTTACAGCATTATTTTCAGTAACTGCAGTTATTTTTCTTACTGGTGCACGCGCACCTTTAATTAATCTCTTTTTGATCTATTTTTTTTATATTGTTTATCTCTTAAAAGAAACTTTTAGCAGATCTAGTTTTATCAAAATAATACATTTAATAGTTCCCATTTTAATAGCAGTATTATTTGCAAATTCAATTTTTGAAAAATCAAAAGCTAAAGGACGTTATGTATCACTAGAAAATAGAGTTAGTGAAATTAACACAAAAGATGCTTCATCCCAGGCAAGGTTGGCTTATTGGAAAAATGCATTGAAGATAGCGGAAAAAAATCCGATTTTCGGAATAGGGTTAGGGAACTATCAAGTAGAATCTATTCCTTACGAAAGAACTATTTCTGACGATTCTATCGTTTCGTTACATGCTCACAATGACTTTCTTGAAATTTTATCAGAAACTGGAATCTTAAATGGATTAGTTTATTTTTCCCTGTTTGTTTTACTTTTCTTCATTAATTTGAAAAATGTAATAAAATCAACGAATCCTTTACTAAAGTTATTTGCAATTTTGACTTTAATGCTCGTTATAGTTTACGGCGTCGATTCGTTTTTCAACTTTCCTATGTACAGGCCAACGATGGCAATATTCTTTAGCTTATTGCTTGCGTTTACGGTACTAAGTAACTCAAATAATATTGATTATAGAAGCAATAGCAAAACAGTTAAAATTATATCTGGAATTTTAGTTTTAGTATCAACAGCAACGACATATTCTTCATATATAATATACAAAGCTTCAAATCTCGAATATTTAATTACTGGAGATGATATCAATAATAATTCAAAAGGAAAGTTGACTGGAGATGAAGTAATTAGTAGAATGTCTATTTATCCAAATACATTTAGCAGCTCAGAATCATTTTACGAATACGCAGGAATTTATTACATCCGTGAAAAAAAATATGATAAAGCTTTAAAATGCTTTTCTAAAGCAGGTAAGATAAATGGCTACACTGGTCGTATTGAATTCTATAAGCAGGTTATTTCTAGACAAAAAGGTAATACTGATAGTGCTTATGTTTATTCTAAACAAGCTTTTTATTTGCGCCCAAGAAATTATGCCATATATAAGTCTGCATTGAATTTTGCAATATCAAAAAAAGATACTTTAGAAATACTAAGAGAGCATCAAATATTTTCAAAGTACAGGCCAACGTCCGAAACTTGGAATCTTGCGGTTAAAGGACTTAATTATAGCGGTTACAGTTATAAAAATTTAATTGGCTTTATAGCTGAAGGATTAAAAAAATACCCTAAAGATAGTCTTTTGTTAAAGCAAAAAAATCAACTTTTATTGGGCAGCTATCTTTCAGGAGGTCAGAATTTTGAAAATCGTTCCCAATTAAAACAAGCTTTAAAATCTTATGAGCAAGCTTTAAAAATCGATTCTAAAAATATTTATGCTTCACAAAATATTGGTTTTTATTATTTAAAACAAAACCAAAATGAAAAAGCTATAACCCATTTGTTAAATGCTTTAAAACATTCAGGTTTAAATGATGGAAAAACAGAATTTTATCTTGGTATTGCCTATTTAAAATTAAACAACAAAACTAATGCACTGAAGTACTTTACTATATCAAGAGCTAAAAATTATCCGTTGGCCAAATCTGTAATTTCAAATTTTAAAAATACCAGCCTCATTGATAAAAAAATTCTAATTAAAAGAAAAAATGACCTTTTGATTGCAAACTATATTACCGAGGGGCAGAATTTTGAAGAACAGAAAAAAATGGATCAAGCACTTGAATCCTATAAAAAAGCTTTAGAAATAGATTCTAAAAATATTTATGCATTCCAAAATATTGGTTTTTATTACTTAAAATTAGGACAAACTAAAACGGCAATAAATTACCTTTTAAATGCTTTAAAATATCCTGGTTTAAGAGATGGTAAAACAGAATATTTCTTAGCTATCTGCTATTTGAGAGAAGATGATAAAACGAACGCATGTAAATATTTTAATATATCAAAAAGTAAAAGCTATACTGCAGCCCAGCAAATAATCGAAAAGATTTGTAAATAGTTTGTGTTTTAGACTTACAAATTAATTTAGAATGATTAATTATAAAACAAATTAGAGCAAAAGTATGAATATTATTTAGCTAAAAATGCCTTATTTTGCGGTTTAAATTAACCACGGAATTATGCAATCTATTCAAGCCAATAATTATCTCGTACATTTTAACCAGAATGCATACGAAGCTTTAAATAAACATTTAAAAGAAAATAAATATTCTAATATATTTATAATTGTTGACGATCAAACCAACGAATACTGTTTACCGAAATTTATTCCGCTTTTAGAAACAGATCTAACAATTGAAATTATCGAGTTTGAAGCCGGCGAAGCCAATAAAAACATCGAAACCTGTATTGAAATCTGGAATATTCTAACCGAACTTGGAGGTGATAGAAAATCACTTGTTATAAATCTTGGCGGCGGTGTAGTTACCGATCTAGGAGGTTTTGTTGCTTCTACTTTTAAAAGAGGTGTAGATTTTATTAATATCCCTACCACTTTATTATCTATGGTTGATGCTTCTGTTGGAGGAAAAACAGGAGTTGATTTAGGAAATCTTAAAAATCAAATCGGTGTAATTAATGTGCCGCAAATGGTTTTAATTGACACACAATATCTTGAAACTTTATCGCAAAGCGAAATGCGTTCTGGTCTGGCTGAAATGCTTAAACATGGCTTGATTTTCGACGCACCATATTGGAGACAATTCTCGGACTTAAAATCTATTATTTTTGATGATTTGGATGAATTAATTTATCGTTCAGTAGAAATCAAAAATGAAATCGTAATTCAGGATCCAACGGAGAAAAACATTCGTAAAGCCTTAAATTTCGGGCATACCTTAGGACACGCGATAGAAAGCTATTTTCTAGAAAGCGATACTAAAACTACTTTACTGCACGGAGAAGCTATAGCTGTTGGAATGATTTTGGAAAGTTATATTTCACTTCATAAAAATTTAATTTCAGAAGAAGAATACAGAGAAATCAAAACGGTAATTAAAGGTATTTATGATGATGTGATTTTTGAAGAAAATGACATCGATCCAATCTTAGAATTACTGATTCATGACAAAAAAAATGAATACGGTTCTATTCAATTTGCGTTGATTGAAGGAATCGGAAAAATAAAAATTAACCAATCCGTTGAAAATAAATTAATTCTAGACGCGTTTCAAGATTATAAATCTTAAACTTTTTTTAATCAAAAGCATTGCGTTAGGTATATATTATTTTTTACATTTGCCACGATGAAAACAAACAGTAAACAAAGACAATTCAGTTCTTATAGAAACCGTCTCAACAGTTCTTTACTTAGAATGTTGAACCGTTTTTATAATAGTAAAAGCCCGCTTTGTTTTGATGTTTTCCAATGTTCAAAAGCCGAGCACGAAAAACTGCCTATTATATTTGCCAATATTAGAGTTTGAATTTAAGATTTAGTTCTAAAAACATCTAAATTAAAAACAAAAATTACATTCTCTAAAACATTGACAAATAAATGAATACAAAATATTCTGATCTAATAAATCAAACTTACTACTTTCCACAAGCGGAATTTAAACTAAACAAAGACAACCTTTTATTTCACAATATCGATTTGATGAAATTGGTTGAGCAATATGGCACGCCATTAAAGTTTACTTACCTGCCTCAGATTTCTGAAAATATCAATAAGGCAAAAGCCTGGTTCAGAAAATCTATGGAAAAAAATAAGTACGAAGCAAAATATTACTACTGTTATTGCACAAAAAGTTCTCATTTTGAATACATTATGAATGAAGCTTTTAAGAATAACATTCACATCGAAACATCTTCAGCATTTGATGTTAATATTGTGGAGAATTTATTAGAAAACGGAAAAATCAACAAAAGTACTTATGTAATTTGTAATGGTTTTAAGAGAGATGAATACATTTCTAACATTGCGAGATTAATCAATAACGGACATAAAAATACTATTCCGATTATCGATAACTACGAAGAATTAGATTTACTTCAAGCAGAAATAAAAGGAAAATTCAAAATTGGAATTCGGATCGCTGCTGAGGAAGAACCTAAGTTCGAGTTTTATACTTCAAGATTAGGAATTGGTTACAAAAACATAGTTTCGTTTTATAAAAAACAAATTCAGGAAAATGATAAATTAGAGCTTAAAATGCTGCATTTTTTCATTAATACTGGAATTAACGATACATCATATTATTGGAATGAGCTTGTAAAATGTATCAAAGTATACATTGCTCTTAAAAAGGAATGCCCTACTCTAGATGGATTAAACATTGGAGGTGGTTTCCCTATCAAGAATTCGCTTGCTTTTGAATATGATTATCAATATATGATTGATGAAATTATCAATCAAATTAAAATTGCTTGTGATGAAGCTGAAGTTGATGTTCCAAATATATTTACGGAATTTGGATCATTTACTGTAGGCGAAAGCGGTGGTGCAATCTATCAGATTTTATATCAAAAACAACAAAATGATAGAGAAAAATGGAATATGATCGACTCATCTTTCATTACCACTTTACCAGATACTTGGGCTATAAACAAACGTTTTATTATGCTGGCTGTAAACCGCTGGAATGATACTTACGAGCGGGTTCTGTTAGGAGGTCTGACTTGTGATAGTGACGACTATTATAATTCTGAACAAAACATGAACGCAATTTATCTTCCTAAGTACAATAAAGAAAAGCCGTTATATATTGGTTTCTTTAATACTGGCGCTTATCAAGAAACAATTGGAGGATACGGTGGTCTTCACCACTGTTTGATTCCGCAGCCAAAACATATTTTGATAGATCGTGATGAAAACGGTATTCTGGCAACAGAAGTTTTTTCAGAACAACAGACTTCAGACGATGTATTGAAGATTTTAGGCTACAAAAAAAAGTTATAAAAAACGTCAGATTAAGTAAGAGAAATATTTAGAAAATTCTTAATTTGCATTAACATCCAAAAAGGTTAAACTTTTTAATTCAAAAAAAAAACAAAAAAAAATGAAAGGACCAATCAGTCAGTTTATTGAAAAACATTATTTGCATTTTAATTCTGCTTCATTAGTAGATGCTGCAAAAGCATACGAACAGCAGTTAGCAGATGGTGCAAAGATGCTTGTGAGTATGGCTGGCGCAATGAGTACAGCAGAAATTGGTAAAATTTTTGCAGAAGTAATCAGACAAGACAAAGTACATATTATTTCATGTACAGGTGCAAATCTTGAAGAAGATATCATGAATTTAGTTGCTCATTCTCATTATGAAAGAGTACCAAATTACCGTGATCTTACACCAGAAGACGAATGGGCTTTGCTAGAAAGAGGATTAAATCGTGTTACAGACACTTGTATTCCTGAGCATGAAGCTTTCCGTCGTTTACAAAAACATATTTATAAAATTTGGAAAGATGCAGATGATAAAGGAGAACGTTATTTTCCGCACGAATTCATGTATAAAATGTTATTGTCTGGCGTTTTAGAAGAATATTACGAAATTGATTTAAAAGATAGCTGGATGTATGCGGCTGCAGAGAAAAACTTACCTATTATCGTACCAGGATGGGAAGATAGTACAATGGGTAACATCTTTGCATCATACGTAATTAAAGGAGATTTGAAAGCATCTACGATGAAATCTGGAATTGAATACATGACTTTCTTAGCAGATTGGTATTCTAAAAACAGCTCTAACGGAATCGGATTCTTCCAAATTGGTGGTGGTATTGCTGGTGACTTCCCTATTTGTGTGGTACCAATGCTTTACCAAGATATGGAAATGCATGATGTTCCATTCTGGAGCTATTTCTGCCAAATTTCAGATTCAACAACTAGTTATGGTTCTTATTCTGGAGCGGTTCCAAATGAAAAAATCACTTGGGGTAAATTAGATATCAAAACCCCTAAATTTATTATTGAATCGGATGCTACAATTGTTGCTCCGTTAATTTTCGCATATTTATTAGATTTATAAAATAATTTATGAAAAGAGTTATAGTAGACTACGCTAAACTTACCAATGAAATTTTAAACCTTTTGGTTGAGAAATTTCCTGATGGTTATGATGATTCGGATGTAATCCGTTTTAGAAATGCTAAAAACGAATTGGTTGAAGCTGTTGAAGTTCGTACAGAAGACACCATTTATTTAGTAAAAATTAGTACTAAACTTGCTGATAGAATTGAAAACTACGATGAAGATGATGATATTGATGTTGATGTAGATACAATCGTTCCAGTTAAAGGAATGGACCTTGATGATGATATTGACGATGATGATGAAGATGATAATCAAGACAAACCTGATGTAGACGGCGGGGACGACGACGATGAAGATGATGATGACAAAGCAGATACTGATTATGACGAGGATGAAGAAGAAGATGAAGATTAATTCATTTCTTTAAAATAAATAAGAGGAACTCTATTTGAGTTCCTTTTTTTATAAGTATACACGATTAAACAAAATTTATATTTTTGATTTTTGTAAGATTATTTTTATTTTTAATCTTTTATTTAAAAGATTATACGCCCTATGACTTCAGAAATATTACATACTGCATTAAAAGAGAATTTTGGTTTTGAAAAATTCAGACCCAATCAAGAAACTATTATAAATACCATTTTATCTGGTCAAGATGCTTTGGCTATTATGCCCACTGGAGGCGGTAAATCAATATGTTTTCAGCTTCCAGCTTTAATTTTACCTGGAATTACAATTGTAATTTCCCCTCTTATTGCATTAATGAAAGATCAGGTTGATAGTTTGAAAACAAACGGAATTTCAGCTTGTTATATAAACAGTTCACAATCTGCACAAGAGCAGCAATATTATATAGACAATTTAAAATCTAATACATTTAAGTTAGTTTACATAGCTCCAGAGAGTCTTTCTTATTTAGAAGTCGCTTTCAATGAGTTAACTATTAGCTTAATAGCTATAGACGAAGCACATTGTATTTCGTCTTGGGGACATGATTTTAGACCAGCTTACACAAATTTAGGATATTTAAAAAGCCGGTTCCCTTCTACTCCAGTTTTAGCACTGACTGCTACGGCAGATAAAGCAACTCGTACAGATATTACAAAGCAGTTAAATTTAATAAAGCCAAAAACTTTTATAGCTTCTTTTGATCGTAAAAATTTGAGTTTAGAGGTTCGTCCCGCGTTAGATCGTGTTAAACAGATTATTGATTTTATTGAAAATAAGCCCAATGAATCTGGAATTATCTATTGCTTAAGCCGCAAGACCACCGAAGAATTAGCGGAAAAATTAAAGAAAAGCGGTATTACAGCAAAAGCTTATCATGCAGGTTTGGACAATGAAACTAGAGCCAAAACTCAAGATCAGTTTATAAACGACGATTGTCAGGTAGTGTGTGCGACTATTGCATTCGGAATGGGAATTGATAAATCAAATGTTCGCTGGGTAATTCATTACAATCTCCCAAAAAATATTGAAGGCTATTATCAGGAAATTGGACGTGCGGGCCGTGATGGTCTTCCGGCAGAAACTGTTTTATTCGAAAGTTATGCAGATGTAATTCAGCTTCAAAAATTTGCTTCAGACGGACTAAACGCTGATATTCAGCTGGCAAAATTAGATCGTATGAAACAATATGCTGATGCTGTAAGCTGCCGCAGAAAAATACTGCTTTCTTATTTTGGTGAATTGGTAACTGAAAATTGCGGCAATTGCGATATCTGCAAAAACCCGCCAACTTTCTTTGATGGAACCGTTTTAGCACAAAAAGCTTTATCAGCAATTACCCGTTTGAAGGAATCTGAGCCTTTAGCCGTAATTGTAGATTTTTTGCGCGGCTCGAGAAACGCGTATATCTACGAAAAAAATTATCAAACGCTAAAAACGTACGGAATTGGCGATGACATTTCTTGGTACGACTGGAATCAATATTTAATACAGCTTATTAATTTGGGTTATTGCGAAATTGCTTTTCACCAACACAATAAAATACTCCTCACTCCTTTTGCAAAAAAAGTTTTATTTGAAGGTGAAAAAGTAAAATTAACGACTGTTGTTAAAAAAGTTATTGATAAATCTGAAATTAAAGAGACAAAAGTTAAGACAGCTAAAAATTCTCTTTTTGAAACACTTCGCAAATTACGCTACGAAATTGCGAAGGAAGAAGAAGTTCCAGCATATGTCATTTTTAGTGATGCTGCTTTAAGGCAGATGGAAATTTTAAGACCTATGACAGACGAAGATTTTCTTGCTGTTGAAGGTGTCGGTAAAGCTAAACTTGAAAAATATGGTTCAGAATTTATTAATACTATAATTGAATTTTACAAGAATAAATCTGTTGTCAAAAAAGATAAAAAAGAAAGCACCTATGCTAAAACATTAGAATTATTTCAAAATGGACTTTCTGTCGAAGAAATTGCCGGGCAACGAAATTTAGGAGAAACTACTATAATTTCTCATTTAGCTAAACTTTATGTTGATGGGAATGACATAGATTTGAGTCAATTCGTTTCAGAAGACGAAATCTTAAAAATTGAAAAAGCTCAGATTGAATTAGAAAAACCTGACGCTCTAAGACCTTATTACGAATATTTTGAAGAAAAAATGTCTTATGATAAAATTCGTTTTGGATTGGCTTTTTTAGAAAGAAAACAAAATAATCAGATTAGAGATAAATCATATTCCGTTGATGAAATACGCTTAACTCATACTGAAGCTTATAAAAAATGGGATTCTGAGGAAGACTTAAAACTTACAAAATTTTTTAATGAAGGAAAAAAAGTTAGTGAAATAGCAGAGTTGCTAGGAAGAAATACTGGTGCAATTACTTCGAGATTAAAAAAATTAGAATTAAAATAATTCTTCAAATCTCTAAATTTCAAAATAATAAACCCGACAGGTTTTAAAAACTTGTCGGGTTTGCTTTTTAAAAATTATTTAAGGGTTTACAAATACCTTTCTTCAAAAACTTTTTGATGATGTTTTTGATGTCCGATCATTACAAAACCTAAAGCACGAACTGAAATTTGATTTCCAGAAGCCGTACCAATTCTTTTAAGTTGTTCTTCAGATAAACTTTTGTAAAACAATAAAGTTGAATGTCTTAGGGCTGAAAATTCTGTTAATAAATCTTGGATACTTCGACTATTTGAATTGGTGTTATTTGCATAGTCATCCTCTTCAAAACTAGGCAGAGGAGTTTTATCATTTCTCGAAAAACGTAAAGCGCGATAAGCAAAAATACGCTCAGTATCCATAACATGCTGAATAATATCTTTTATCGTCCATTTGCCTGGAGCGTAACGATAATCAAATTTATCCATCGGAATATTTTGAACAAATCTGATAAATTCGTGGAGAGAAATTTCTAACTCTTCTATCAATATTCCATCGCCGGCTTGTTTGATATAAGTACCAAAATGTCCTGAATACTCATTTTCTAATATATCGCTTACTTTCATTTTTTTAAAATTATATAAGGAACTCAGTTTTAAGCTGAGTTTCTACTGGCATTAGTGTTTCCAAAAAGAGATCTTGTTACAACTTTCTCGTAAACTTTAATCAACTCTTCATTTGGTGACTCTTCTTTATTTAACTCATTGATTCTAAGTAAAGCATATTGTTGAATTGTCAATAATGGCAGCACAATACGCTCTCTTATTTGAATTGAAGCAATACCGTCAGGATAATTTTCCATTAAAGTTTTATGATCAGCAATTTTCAATAAAAGTCTTTTCGTTTCCGAGAATTCATCGTAAATAATCTGCCAGAATTCACCAAACTCAGGATCTTTTCTCATATACGCAGTTAATGGTAAAAATGATTTTGCCAATGACATCATACTGTTTTCAAGTAAGGTTTTGAAAAATAATGAATTATGATACAAATCACTCACTTTATCCCACTGCCCGCTCTCTTCAAAATGTTTTAAAGCTGAACCAACTCCAAAGAATCCAGGAACGTTTTGTTTCAATTGACTCCAAGATCCCACGAATGGAATTGCTCTTAAATCAGCAAAATCCAAAGATTCTGATTTACTTCTTTTAGATGGACGGCTTCCAATATTAGTTTTAGAATAATATTTCAACGTACTCATTTTTTCCAAATATGGAATAAATTTTGGATGATTCTTAAAACTTAAATATTTATCATAACCTAAATTAGCTAACTGCGTCAAAATTTCAGTTTCATCTGCGGTAAGTTCATTTTTTCCTTTACTAAAAACCTGATTGGTAACACCGGCACTTAATAAGTTCTCAATATTATAACGGCAAGAATCAAGAGTTCCGAAATTAGAGCTAATTGTCTGACCTTGAACTGTAATTTGAATTTCGTTATTTTCAATTTTTGGTCCTAAAGAAGCGTAGAATTTATGCGTTTTTCCACCGCCACGCGCTGGAGGTCCGCCACGTCCATCAAAGAAAATAACTTTAATGCCGTATTTTCTAGAAATTTCAGTCAGCGAAATTTTAGCTTGATAAATACTCCAGTTAGCCATTAAATAACCACCATCTTTAGTTCCGTCAGAGAAACCAAGCATGATAGTTTGTTTATTTCCTCTAGATTGCAAATGTTTAGAATATTCAGGATTTGTATATAACTGCTCCATTATAGAATGCGCGTTCTGTAAATCATCAACAGATTCAAAAAGCGGAATAATATCTACCGTTGGATTTTCCCAATTATTCAAACGAATCATTGCGAAAGTTTCCATTACGTTTAATGCACTTTCGTTGTTACTAATGATGTAGCGATTTGCACCTTCTTCACCATTTTTTGCTTGAATAGTTTTAATCGCTTGAACAGATTCTAAAGTAGATCTTGTAATTTCATCTTCAAAATCAGCAGGATTTAAATCTCCTTTGATTTTAGATAAAACATCAATTTTTTGCGCTTCTGTTAATTCAAAATAATCCTTAGGAAAAATAGCAGAACCCGAATTCAAATAATAATTCACAACATCTTTAAATACTACGTTATGAATTTTACTATTCTGACGAATGTCTAAAGTTGCAAAATGGAAACCAAATAAATTGATTTTAACCAAAAATGCTTCTAGTTCATCTAAATATAAAGATTGATGATTTTCAACAATTATAGTTCTGATCGTATTTAACTGCGTCAATAATTCGTCTAAAGTAATAAATATATCGCCTTTAGAATAGAATACAGATCGGTAAAGTTTATCTTCAAGTTCAGCTACCAAAGTATCTACTCCTGAGAAAGTTAACTTGCGTTTTAGATTTCTCATTTCAACATAATAGCACTTTAAAATTGAAGTACGTAAACGATCTGCAACCTTAAGCGTGATCTCTGTTGTCACAAAAGGATTTCCGTCACGGTCACCTCCCGGCCAGAAACCAAGTTTAATTAATTGGTTGTGAATTGGCTCGCCTTCTTTAATATTTTTTTGAAGATAGTGCACAATTTCACCAGCTGTAGCATAAAACACATTTTCTAAATACCAGATCAAACTTACCGCTTCATCATACGGATTTGGTTTTTCATTCTGGATGAAAGGAGTTTTACCTAATTGCGCTAATAATTGTTTGATCTGCAATAAGTCATTTTGACGAATAGCTTCTGTCAAATCATTTATAATTCCTAGAACTGGCCCTGGATAAAATTGGGTTGGATGCGCCGTTAAAACAGTTCGAACATTAAAGCTTTCGAGAAACTCAATTAATTCATCATCCTTTTCTTTTGCATCTGATTTTTCTTTGATATCACGCAAAGACCCGCGTCCTTCCATATTATTAACTTCTGGAAAAGCAGCGTCTTCAATCGCATCAAATAATACAATTTGGCGTTCTATATATTGAATAAATCGAAACATTAGATCAATTTTCTCAGTCTCTGAAGCGTTGTTCAGAAATTTATTAGAGAAAAAGTCAAAGATTTCTTTTGGTGTTTCCTGTTTTTTAAATCCCGTTTCGCAAGTCTCTGTAAATAAAGGAAGTAAAACCCCTGTATTATCTATAGAGTCAAATGGTAATGTTATAAAAACACTATTATAGATGTGGTATTTTGAGAGAACGTCTTGATTAAAACGTTCAATTTTTGGCAACGTATACATAATCGTGTTATAGTTGGTTGGTTAATTAGTCATAAAAAAACCCCAAGAATAAACTTGAGGTTATATTTTAATATAGCATTCAAGAAAAGTTCTTACATATTTTTGAAAATAGTATGCATCAAACGCTTCTTATCGTTTATACTTTCTTCTAATGAAATCATTGTTTCTGTTCTGTAAACACCTTCAATATCGTCAATCATAAAGATAACTTCTTTTGCGTGCTTAGTATCTTTTGCTCTAATTTTGCAAAAAATATTAAATTTTCCAGTTGTTACAGAAGCTACGGTAACAAATGGAATTTGATTAATTCGCTCTAATACAAATTTTGTTTGAGACGTATTATTCAGAAATACACCAACATAAGCAATAAATGAATACCCTAATTTATCGTAATCTAAGGCTAAAGAAGACCCCATTATTATACCTGCGTCTTCCATCTTTTTTACTCTAACATGTACTGTTCCAGCAGATATCAATAATTTTTTTGCAATGTCAGTAAACGGAACTCTCGTATTGTCTATTAACATATCTAAAATCTGGTGATCTACTTCATCTAAACGAAATTTACTCATAATTGTTTAATTAATATTACTAATTGCTATTACAAAGTATAAAATTATATATAAAAAACAACAAATTCACATAAAAATTAACTTTTTATTAATCCGTTAACAAATTTAACATTTTTATTTAAATAAAAATTTGCTTCCTGACCCGTTTTTGGAAAATTTGTGAAATCATCCGAATATTCCTGCCCTTTTGCATCATATTCATAATGTCCATGATAATTTTCCAATTCACCTACTTCAACTATGTGAGCGTTAAAATGAATCTTATTTTCGATTAATTCTTCTTTGTATTGTGCGACAAAATTCGTAATAATTTCGATACCATCATAATTTATTTTGACATTTTTATACATAAAATCATAAAAAACCACATTATTTTGTGAAATATTCAAATATTCACCAAATCGATTATCTACTAAATCGTTTTCGGAAATCAACTGGAAGCTTAAAATTAACGAGAAAAATATGTATTTACGTGTAATTTCCCTTTCGTAATCGCCTGGGTAATGCCCTGCTTCAAATAAAATAGTTGGAACTCCTAAAAACTGAAAAGTGTCTCCAATACAATTAATATTAAAGGAATCATCAAAGCGGCCGACTTGTCCTGGTATGTATTTTTGAAGTTCTTTATTGATTCCTGCAATAATATTTATTGCTTTTAATCTATTCTCATTAACCTCTCTTTCTTCATTATAAGAGGGCGCTAAAAAAGAAACCGTAGCTGGTTTACCTGTAGATCCTGCTCCAAAAATAGTTCTCTGATCATGAAGGTTAAAGCAATAATGAGGTTTAAAGCTCTCAAAAAACTTTCTCAAAACATTACTTTCTGGCTGTGTTAGGTCTTGAGAATCACGATTAAGGTCAATATCATTTGCGTTTGCTCTTGTATATAATCTCGCACCGTCTGGATTCAAAATAGGAATACAATAAAAAGTAAAAGTTTCAAGCATTCTTTTTGCAAAATCTGTTTCGTCATTCAGGAGATTAATGAAATCAAATAATGCTTTTGTTGTAGTGCTTTCGTTTCCGTGCATTTGCGACCATAAATAAACACGAGTAGGTCCAGTACCAATTTGGTAACTATATATAAATTCACCTAAAACAGATTGGCCAATAATTTGTACCTGATTGTTTGTATTTAATTTATCTAAAAGTGGTTTAATATGATCTAAAGTCAAATATCTTCCAGATATAGATTGTTCTTTGTATTGAGTAAAAAGTGCTTCTAAATTCATTGTGTTTTGATTAGTTTACAAAAGTAAACATCTTTATTTTTACAATTGTAAACTATTTAAATAGGCTAAAATTTATAAATGTAAACAGATTTTTGAACTATTAAACTACCTCTTTTAGACAAAGCGCTGCTACATGTTACAATTATAAATTTAAAATTATAACTACGTATTAATTAATGATTTAATTCTAATTATATGAAGTTTTATTTTAATAAATTTACAACTAAATATAAGATTTACAGCTGTAAAATTGTTAGAGTTATTCTTTTTGTTTACATTTGTAAATAAGCAATTTTAAAATAACAATTTACAATGGTAAACATAGATGATTTCGTAAAAAGGCTTGAGATTGTATTAGATTATTATGGCTTGAATGCCTCTGCATTTGCAGATAAAATTGGGGTGCAGCGTTCCAGTATGTCGCATCTTTTATCTGGCAGAAATAAACCAAGTCTGGATTTTGTAATGAAAATTTTAGAAGTTTTTCCAGATGTTGATTTATATTGGATATTGATCGGGAGGGGAAGTTTTCCTAAAAATGATGAAGTAGTAATTTCTGAAACTAAAATCCCCTCTCCTATTTTAAATGAAAATTTGGCGCAAGATTTATTTTCAGAAATAAAATTTGACGAAAATGAAAAAGCTAAAACAAAAGTTATTGCAGAATCTAAAACTTCAAATTTTAATTTGGAAGATAACGAAATTGAAAAAATCGTATTTTTTTATAAAAACGGAACTTTTAAAACCTATTCGGCTTAATTTAAAAATTAGCGCATATTTGAACATTGGCACAAATAATTTTCATTTACGCGATTCTCACGCGTTTGGGGAAATTATTTAAAATTTTAAAATTGAACGCCATTTTCAGGAATTTTTCCCAAAACACCTTTATAGTGTTTTTTCAAAATTTCAAAATCAGCTTCGTAATTCCCGGTCGGAAAAAACGGCTTGCCAAAACTCACTTCTTTTTTACCCCAATCAAAAGCTACAGGTACAATTGGCACATTCGCTTTAAGCGCGATATAATAAAAACCAGTTTTAATTTCGTTTACTCCTTTTCGTGTTCCTTCTGGTGCAACCGCCAAACGAAAGATTTCTTTTCTGTCGAATATTGCAGCAATTGAATCAACTTTATTTAATCCGCCTGTGCGGTCTAAAGGTTCTCCTCCAACATTTCTAAAATAATATCCAAACGGGAATTTAAATAATTCCTTCTTTCCTACCCAATTCATCTGCAGTCCAGATATGCCTCTAGTAAAAATTCCTATATAAAAATCATGATTGCTAGTGTGAGGCATCACCATTAGTACACATTTTTTCACTTCAGCATTTTCCATTCCCACTATTTTCCAGCCCATTAGCTTAAAAAATATGAATTTATATAAGAGTTTTTTCATTAATGACTTATTATTTAGTGCAAAATAAAAGATTTAATACTAAATTTGAGTAAAAGCATTTAAAAATGATTCGAAAAATTTTCAGTTATATAATTCCTATAAAAATCTTTAAAAAGAAATCTGCCAGGAGTAAAATTATTGAAGTTACTTGGGCAAATGGCGAATTAGTACTGGATTCTGAAAACACTAATTATTCTTATGGAAGTCTGCAGCGCATATTACGATACGGACTAAGAAATATTGGCTACGATACGATTCTAAAAATGGATCACATTTTACTGCTGGGAGTTGCCGGCGGCAGTGTCGTAAAAACTTTGGTAGACGAAATTGAATATAAAGACCGAATAACTGGAGTTGAAATAGATCCAGATATGATTCAAGTTGCTAATGAATATTTTAACCTGAATCAAATCAAACAATTGGAACTGGTAATTGATGATGCTTTTGAATTTGTGTTAAAAACAAAAGACAAATATGATCTTATAATTATAGACATTTTTGAAGATATTCACATGCCCAACTTTTTGTTTGAGAAATTTTTTGTAGACAGAATTTGTACTCTTTTAAACGATGACGGTTATGTTTTGTTTAATACTATGATTCTTGATGAAGCGCACAATATTCGAAACAGAAAATATATCTCAGAAGTAAATCCAAAAATGTTTATGACTAAAATGCTGCCCCGCATAGAAGTACACAATGAATTAATAATTATAAAAAAAGTTGCTTAATTTTATGAAACCCCTTACCTCAATTTTAAACGCCTTACCACCTACTAAAGTTATTGACGAATCAATTAAGATTTCAGAGTACACGCCATTGAATTTATCGGTTTCTAATCAAGAATTAGCTTCTGAAAAACTGGATACCTCTGAAGATTTTGAAAAATACATTTTAAACTATCTAAAAGAAAATAAAGCTAAAGTAGCATTTGGCGGCTATATTGAAGGACGCTTTTTATATCAGCGAAGCTCAATTTTTTTGAATGAATCTAAGCCGGAACGAAACATACATATCGGCCTGGATTTGTGGGCAGAAGCTGGAACCGCTGTTCTTGCTGCTTTGGACGGAAAAGTTCATAGTTTTAAAAATAATATTGGTTTAGGCGATTACGGACCTACAATAATTTTAGAGCATCAGGTAGAAAATGAAAAATTTTATACTTTATACGGACATTTATCGTTAGAAAGTATAGAAAAATTAAATATCGGAGACCAATTTAAAAAGGGTCAAAAGATTGCGGCTTTAGGAAATGCCTCAGTAAATGGTGATTATGCACCACATGTCCATTTTCAAATCATCCATAATATTGAAAATTACTGGGGAGATTATCCTGGTGTCTGCAACACAAAAGACCTAAACTTTTATATAGAAAATTGTCCCGATCCTAACTTATTATTAAAAATTACTTAAATAGTTATGAAGAAAGCAGGATTGATTATATGTTTGTTATTATTAATTGGATGTAAATCTAAAACAGCAACAGTTAGCAGGGATACAGAAGATTTAAAAATAAAAAAAGTTTCTGGAGCAGAAGTAAACGCGAATCAGCAGCAAAAAGCTTATGATTTAGGAAAAAGAGTTTTAGAAACTTGTAACACTTCAAAATTTAAACCCTTTAATGAAACTGAAGTAACTAAATCGGTTATGGAAAATACGACAGAAGATCGTTTAACCAAAACATGCCAAAGATTTAGACAATATTACGGAAGCTTTATTGATTTAAAATTAGATGGAGTTTACAAAACTAAAAATGAAGTTATTTATCGCTACCATGCTTTGTACAGCAAAAAAATTGCCAACAAAGAACTACGAGTTTTTGTAAATGACGAGAATCTTGTTTCAGCTATAAAATCAATGGATTGGGATGAAAAATTTGACGCCAAATTAGCCGATCAGTAAACACATAAATTATGAATTTTAAATTACCGTTTTTTCTATTACTATTTGTTTCAACTTTTGCCATCGCACAGCAGAGTATTAGTGTAAAAGGCTCAGCTCCTTTTCCTGCCACACAGGATTATACTTTTATCTGCGAAAAATATGCTTACACGGGCGAAGTAAATATTCAAATAGCAAAAACAGACAAAGGAGGTGTTTTAAAAATTACAGTTGCGACGGCAAATGACAAAGCAAGAATTGCCGGCGGACTTTATGTCGATTTGGCAAACGCTGATGTCATAGCCTGCACAGATAAAAATGTAAAAGAATCTGCGGACGGTAAGACAACTTCTTATTATTATTTTACTCCTGCGGAATGGATAAAACTTAAAAAGAATGACATTTATGCTGTAAGGTTTATTATTTCCGGTGGTCCAACTACTTTTGGAAATCAAACTGGATATTTTACGGCTTATAATAAAATGAATTATTTTTCGACGGCGTTTGACAAATCAAAAAAAACATACGATACTGCGAAAGAAATTAGCGTTTTATAATGATTTTTTAATCGAATAAATCTTATATTTAACATTAAAAAATCTATCATGAATGCAAATGAAGCCTTAATTACAAAATTCTATACCGCTTTTGCAAATGCAGATGCTAAAACAATGAGTGAATGCTATCATCCAAAGGTACACTTTATTGATCCCGCATTTGGTTTATTAAAAGAAGAACAGGTTTCTAAGATGTGGGAAATGTTACTTTTAAAAAGCAAGGGGAATTTAAAAATTGAGTTTTCAAATGTAAAAGCAGATGATTCAACTGGTTCTGCCAATTGGACTGCAGCATACAATTTCAGCAAAACAAATAGAAAAGTAATTAATAAAATTACAGCCGAATTTGTTTTTAAAGACGGCTTGATTATTAAGCATACCGATAATTTTGATGTCTGGAAATGGTCCAAACAAGCTTTTGGTCCAACAGGTTATTTATTAGGATGGACAGGTTTTTTTCAAAAGAAAATACAGCAGCAGGCTTTATTATCATTACAAAAATTTCAAGGCGCACAATAGTTATTGAAATAAAGAATTCAAAACTTCCCTTTACAACTGATTAATTTATTTGTTACTAATTGCTTTGTATTAAAAGTGTTAATCCTGAATACTAATGAAAGAAATCGTACACAAAAAATTAAATCAATTACAGGCAACAGCGATCTGCGGCAATGATATTAGTTCTTCCTGTCTCTACGTTTCAGCTTTAACTATTTTATATGCAGGACAATATGCATGGATTTCACTTTTAATTGTTGGTGTTGTATTATTTCTATTCCGAAAAATTTACGGAGAAGTCGTTGGAGCAATTCCACTAAACGGAGGAGCGTATAATGTTTTACTAAACACTTCAACCAAACGTTTAGCATCATTGGCTGCTACTTTAACGGTTTTGTCATACATGGCAACAGCTGTAATTTCTGCATCTGAAGGAATGCACTACTTAAACGGAATATTTGAAGGCTTGAATGTTACAATTGCAACTGTTATAGTTTTAGTTCTCTTTACCGGATTAGCCATTTTAGGAATTGGAGAATCTGCATTCGTAGCTGTTATCATTTTTATAACTCATATCGCTACCTTAACTTTATTGGTTTTAGCTTCTGTTTGGTTTGTACTAACAAACGGCCTAGAAACCTTTCATGTCAATTGGCAGGCTCCTATTGCATACGACAATATTAAAACAGCACTTTTTCTAGGTTTTTCGGCGGCAATGCTGGGAATTTCTGGTTTCGAAAGTTCTGCCAACTTTGTCGAAGAGCAAGAACACGGAGTTTTTCCAAAAACACTCCGAAACATGTGGGCAATTGTGAGCTTCTTCAATCCAGTTATTGCCATATTACTCGTAAGTGTAATTCCGTTAACTCAAGTTGGAGAAAATAAAGAATCCCTTTTGGCCCATTTAGGACAAACAACCGGCGGATCGTGGCTGGCATGGTTAATTTCAATCGATGCTGTTATGGTACTTTGCGGCGCTGTTCTAACTTCTTTTGTTGGTGTTTCGGGACTTTTAAACCGAATGACATTAGATCGAATTTTACCTAACTATTTTCTAAAACAAAACAGCAGAGGATCACATTACAGAATTGTCATCAGCTTTTTAATTCTTTGTATTTCAGTACTTTTTGCTACAAGCGGACATTTAGAATCACTGGCGGGAGTTTATACTTTTTCATTTTTAGCCGTAATGGCTTTGTTCGGTATAGGAAATTTGCTTTTAAAATATAAAAGAAAAAAACTCCCAAGACCAGAACGCGCCCGCGGTATTGCAGTCGTCACGGCGGTAACTTTTATCATTGCTGCCTTTCTAGGAAATATGCGCCTCAATATCAATTCGTTTTACACATTTCTGCAATATATGATTCCATCTCTCCTATTTATTGGAATCATGCTTAACCGTGTTAATTTAATTCGGTTATTGATCGAAGCGTTAGAATATTTTTATCAGCCTTTACGAAAAATGGTTGTAGTAAGTAATCGTTATTTACAAAATTTAAGTATAAAAATCAATTCTCAAGAGTTTGTATTCTTTACGAAAGGCGACGATATTACGATTCTAAACAAAGTCCTGCAATACGTAGAAGACAATGAAACCACCAAAAAATTAAAAATCGTTTATGTTAAAAACGAAGTTTCTAATAACGAGGCATTAAAAAAAGATCTAGAAGTTTTAGATCGTGCCTACGACGGACTCGATATTGAATACATTGAAATTCAAGGCGTTTTTGGTCCCGAAATAATTGACGAGCTTTCTCAAAAATGGAAAATTCCTAAAAACTTTATGTTTATTGGTTCACCAGGTAATAAATTCTCCTACCGAGTTTCAGATCTAGGAGGTGTAAGACTGATTATGTAATTTATTAGGAGCAGAAATATCATTTTTTTCAAAGCCTAAACTCCCGCTATTCGTTTCAATCTTTTGTGCTTTCCGAAGCCTCGGAACAGCACAAAAGGATTTCCACTTCTATCGGGGCTAACTCAGAAATATCATTTTCACAAGAAAAAATAAACCCGACAAATTTTAAAAACTTGTCGGGTAAAATTATATTAAATGTTTATCTAGACTTAAGATTTAAACCAGCTTGCAACCAATTCATCTTCAAAAGAAGTGGCATTTTTATGAATAAACTCATTTTTGTCTTTATCATAAGAATAATCCAAAGCCCAAGTTTTATGATTTGCTGCCATTTCTTTTATACTTTGGCATACAAAAGCGATTTCTTCATCGGTAGTAGTTGGGTGAATAGACATTCTGATCCATCCTGGTTTTTTAATTAAATCACCAATTGTAATTTCGTTTACTAATTTGTTAGAAGTTTCTTGGTCAACGTGCAGTAAATAGTGACCGTAAGTTCCCGCACAGCTGCATCCGCCTCTAGTTTGAATTCCGAAACGATCATTAAGGATTTTTACTCCTAAATTAAAATGAAGATCATCTATAAAAAATGAAACTACACCAAGACGTTCCTTATGCTGTCCCGCTAAAATTTTTATATTAGAAATTGGTTCCAATTCGCTAAAAACATAATCAACAATTTCATGTTCACGCTGCATGATATTTTCAATACCCATTTCCTCTTTCAGCTCGATTGCAAGAGCTGTTTTTATAACTTGAAGAAAACCTGGAGTTCCACCATCTTCACGATCTTCAATATTATCAATATATTTATGTTCTCCCCAAGGATTTGTCCAGCTTACCGTTCCTCCTCCCGGACAATCAGGAATCATGTTTTTGTATAATTTTTTATTGAAAATTAAAACCCCGGAAGTTCCAGGCCCGCCCAAAAATTTGTGAGGTGACATAAAAACAGCATCTAAATATGCTTCTGGATCTGCTGGATGCATATCAACTTCAACATAAGGACCCGAACAAGCAAAATCAACAAAACAAACACCATTATACTGATGCATTAATTTTGCTGCTTCATGAAACGGAGTTCTTAAACCTGTAACATTTGAACAAGCCGTGATAGAAGCAATTTTTATGGTTCTGTCGTTATATTTTTGCAATAAAATTTCTAGATTCTCTAAATTGAAAAGTCCTTTTTCGCAAGAAGGAATAATCTCAACATCTGCAATAGTTTCCAGCCAAGAAGTTTGATTGGAATGGTGTTCCATGTGCGAAATAAAAACTATAGGTTTCTGATCTGCAGGAACGTTAGTGAAACTTTTCAAATTTTCAGGAATTTTCAACCCTAAAATACGTTGAAATTTATTGATAACTCCTGTCATTCCGGTTCCATCGGTTATTAAAACATCATCAGTACTGGCATTGGCATGACGTTTAATAATATGTCTTGCATGATGATATGCTTTTGTCATAGCCGTTCCAGATACAGTAGTTTCAGTATGAGTGTTGGCAACAAAAGGTCCAAAATCGTTTAATAATTTTTCCTCAATTGGGCGGTACAATCTTCCGCTGGCAGTCCAATCCGTATAAATGATCGATTTTCTGCCATAAGGTGACGTAAATTCTTGGTTGATACCGACAATATTTTTTCTAAAATCCTGAAAATAAGTTTCTAGAGTGATGGTACTATTTTTGCTATCCATTAGTTGTGCCTTGTGTTTGACTGCAAATATATCGTTTTTTTACAAAATTGCGAATTTATCAATAGCAAACTTCAAACATTACATTCCTGTTGGATATCTTTAGTCAAAAGATCTTTTTTTTAATAAATTATAACAATATCCTATCGAATTAATAGGCATTCAGCTAATAGAAAGTATTATTTATGGAAAACATATCAATAGCTACCTTTGGAGGCGGTTGTTTTTGGTGTATCGAAGCAGTAATTCAGCGTTTAAAAGGTGTAGAATCAATAAAATCCGGTTTCTCAGGCGGCTTTATCAAAAATCCACCTTATCGAGAAGTTTGTACAGGAAGAACTGGGCATGCGGAAGTTATTCAAGTAACCTTTAATCCTGACATAATTTCATATCATGACTTAATTTATATTTTTATGACAAGTCATGATCCAACAACTTTAAACCGTCAGGGCGGTGACAGCGGTACGCAATATCGATCGATCATCTTGTATCATGATGACGAACAGAAAGAAACGGCCGAAAAAATATTTAAAGAATTGCAGCCATCTTATCCTGATCCGATTGTTACGCAGTTGGAGCCTTTTAAAGTTTTTTATAAAGCGGAAGAGGAGCATCAAAACTATTATAATGAAAATCAAGACGCAAGATATTGTCAAGTAGTGATTGATCCAAAAATTCAAAAACTACGAAAAATGTATGCCGATAAATTAATTGGTTAAATTTTAAAGTTTGTCAATGATTTAAACAAAAAAATAAGTATTTTAAAAAATCCTTATAATCTGTCTAATCTTTGGCAAAATAAATAAGAAAGAAAATGAAAAATCTAAAAATAAATAATCGATTTACTGCAGAACTGCCAGCAGATCCAGATTTGATAAATGAAATTCGTCAGGTAAAAAACACACTGTTTTCTTATGTAAACCCGACAAAACCTTCAAATCCAGAATTAATCCACGCGTCTGAAGAAGTTGCAGAATTAGTTGGAATTTCTAAGGATGAAATCCAATCACAAGAATTTTTAAATACTTTTTCTGGGAAAGATATTCTTCCTGGTACGCAGCCGTATGCCATGTGTTATGCTGGACATCAATTTGGAAATTGGGCTGGACAATTGGGCGACGGACGTGCAATTAATTTAACTGAAGTCGAAAACAACAATCAATTTTATACGCTGCAATTAAAAGGTGCAGGAAAAACGCCTTATTCCAGAGCCGCAGATGGACTAGCTGTGTTGCGTTCGTCCATAAGAGAATATTTATGTGCGGAAGCAATGCATTATTTAGGAGTTCCCACTACCCGATCGCTTTCGTTGATTCTTTCAGGCGATCAGGTTTTACGAGATATTTTATACAACGGAAATCCTGCTTATGAAAGAGGCGCGGTGGTCTGCCGTGTTGCGCCGTCATTTATTCGTTTTGGAAGCTTTGAAATGCTTACGGCGAGAAATGAACTTAAAAATTTAAAAGAGTTTGTTGAGTTCACCATCAAACATTATTTTCCAGAAATTACTGGAGAACCAAAAGAGCAATATTTACAGTTCTTTAAAAAAGTAGCAGATACGACTCGAGAAATGATTCTGCACTGGCAGCGTGTAGGATTTGTTCATGGTGTTATGAATACCGATAATATGTCTATTCATGGAATTACGATCGATTACGGACCTTACGGATGGTTAGAAAACTATGATCCTAATTGGACTCCAAATACTACAGACAGTCAAAATAGAAGATATCGTTTCGGAAATCAGCCTCAAGTGGCACAGTGGAATTTATACCAATTGGCAAATGCCCTTTATGCTTTAATTAATGAAGCGGAGCCATTAGAAAAAATCCTTGATTCGTTTTTTACTGATTTTGAAAAGGATTATAAAAATATGTTTTTAAATAAATTAGGGCTATTTACTTCAAGTGAAACTGATGATAAAATTATTCAAGGAATTGAAGAAATTTTACAATTGTCAGAAACTGATATGACAATCTTTTTTAGAAATTTAAGTCAAGTTAAAAAAGATGATTCTGTAGAACTGGCATTTGAAAAAATTGAATATGCATTTTATCTTCCAGAAGAAATTAAGGGCGAAGTTCTTGATGCGTGGCAAAAATGGCTTTCGGTTTATCTTAAAAGATTAAAAATGGAAGATCTAGCTGATGAAGAGCGTGCTTCAAAAATGAATCTAATAAATCCGAAATATGTATTGCGAAATTATATGGCGCAACTGGCTATTGATGAAGCAGATAAAGGCGATTATTCTTTAGTTGATGAATTATTTCAGCTATTAAAAAATCCGTACGACGAACAGCCAGAATCTCAAAAATGGTTCGCCAAGCGTCCAGATTGGGCAAGGTCAAAAGTAGGATGTTCAATGTTATCTTGTAGTTCTTAATTTATTTGTGCCTCAGATTAAAAGATTAACACATAGATCCTTTAATCTGAGGCACAAAATTATTTCGACGTTATATAATCCACAATCATTGTCGCATGTACTCTCGAGTTTTCTATAAACCATTTATGCGTCTGCATTCCGCCACAAACAACGCCTGCTAGAAATAATCCTTCAACATTCGTTTCCATAGTTTCAGGATTATATACAGGAATTTTTAATTCATCATTAGAAAGCTGAATTCCCATTTTTTCTAAAAAATTAAGATCTGGTTTATATCCTGTTAAAGCCAGAACAAAATCGTTTTCAATTGTAACTTTTCCATTTGGGGTTTCAATTTCAACTTCATTTTCTCTGATTTCCGTAATATTTGATTCGAAATAAGCTTTGATACTTCCCTCTTCAATTCGATTTTCAATATCGGGCTTGACCCAATATTTAACTCGATTGTTGATTTCGTTTTTACGAATAACCATTGTTACTTCAGCACCTTTTCGCCAGCATTCCAAAGCGGCATCTACAGAAGAATTATTGGCTCCAACGACCAAAATTTTTCTAAAAGCATATTCGTGCGCTTCTTTATAATAATGACGGACTTTGGGTAGATTTTCTCCAGAAATATTCATCTCAATCGGAATATCATAGAAACCAGTTGCGATTACCACATTTCTTGCTTCATAGTTTTGTTTATCAGTATTAATTAAAAAAATCCCGCTGCTTTGTTTTTGAACTTCATTTACTTTTTCAAATAAATTAATATTGAATTTAAAGTAACGATGAATGTTTCTATAATATTCTAAAGCTTCCTGTCGTCCAGGTTTTGGCGCTAAGCAATTAAACGGAATATCTCCGATTTCTAATCTTTCTGCGGTAGAAAAAAAAGTCATATAAAGCGGATAATTGAAAATACTATTTACAATTGCTCCTTTTTCTATAATTACATATTTTAGCTTTTTCTTTTCGGCTTCAATTGCACAGGCAAGACCAATTGGCCCTCCTCCTACTATTATAAGGTCGTATATGGAATCTGTCATTTTATTTTTGCCAGTCTTTAAAAGGATTTTTACTCAAATAGGCGTTATAGTATCTTTCATCGTTTGTAACTTCTTCACCAAGCCAATCTGGTTTCTCAAAAGCTTCCGTTTCAGAATTTAGTTCAATTTCTGCCATTACCAATCCTTCATTTTCTCCGTAAAACTCATCAACTTCATATACATGAATGCCGGATTTGATTTCAAACCGAGTCTTTTCGATTTTACCTTTCTCACATAATTTTAAAAGTTCAATCGCTTCATCCAGCGGAATTTCATTTTCCCATTCAAAACGAGACATACCGCTGCTTTGACTTATTCCCTTTATCGTTATAAACCCTTTTTTTCCTTTAATCCTCACTCGGACAGTTCTTTCAGGAACAGAACTTAAATAACCTTGGGCAATTTTATTTTGAGTAAAAGCCTGTTTCTTGAAATCATCAGATTTTACAAGAAATTTTCTTTCTATTTCGACCATTTTTAATGTGCATTATTTTTAATGCAAGTTACTCATTTTAATTATGCTGTTGAAAATATAGAAAAGTAATAAAATGTTAATTCTATTTTCTTCATTCAAATTAAAACACCTAAAATATCTGATTATTAATACATTACGTATTATTTTTTTCGTTAAATTTGATAGAATCTAAACTTATCATCTATGTCTAAAAAAGCACTTTATCTATTAGGCATTGCAATAACCATTATTTTAGGAACATATTTGTACCTGAAATTTTGCTGCAACTGCTCAGACAAAATACAAACGGATGATACTCCTAAAACCGCTGCAACTGCTGTTCAGGAGCCTAACATTGTTCCGTTCGTATTAAATGGTTCCGGAATTGAATATCGCACAAATGATAATTTCAAGTTCCTTAAAAACAGCGCAATTTTAATAATGCCTGTGAGTGATTCGCTTATAGCTGGAATTCAAAAATTGAAAACATTTTTGACATCAAATCCAAAGCAGCAAATAACGATTACTGGTTACGCTTTATCGGATGAAAAAAACACTACAACTTTTGAGAATCTTGGTCTGGCAAGAGCAAATGATGTAAAAAATTATTTTGTTTCGGAAGGATTATCTGAAAAACAATTTATTACTAAAGGAGAAATAATTGAACAATGGAAAATGAGCGCAGATACGCTTTTAGGACCAGCAGCTTATACTTTTAATGCTATTGATTCAACTTCAAAAGCAGTGCCAGATGATGAATGGAGCGCTTTAAAAGATAAAATAAACGCAGATCCATTGATCCTTCATTTTAATACAAATCAGTCAAGCCAAACTTTAAGCAGTCTTGAAAAGCAAAAAATAACTGATATTATTAAATATCTCGAGCATGTAAAAGATGCATCTGTATTAGCTGTTGGACATTCTGATAACGTTGGAAATCGTGATTCTAATATTGCTTTAGGACAAAAAAGAGCAGACTTTTCTAAAAGCTATTTGTCTAAAAATGGAATCGATCAGGCTAGGATTGAAACGCAGTCTAAAGGCCCCGATGAACCCATTGGAGACAATAATACTTCAGAAGGAAAAGCTTCGAATAGAAGAACAGTAATTACAATTAAATAATTAATCAAAACATATGATCATGAATATACCTTGTATCTTAATACCTGTGCTAGTGGGATTAATCTGTGGGATTTTGGGTTACCTGCTTGGGAAAATGAACTCAAAAAATGATGATTCTCTAACTTCATCACTTCAAGCTGATTTGGATGCCTGCCAAGCTAATACTAAAAATTTGAATACACGTATTGCAATACTAGAAGCTGATTTAGAGACAAAATCTAAAATAACACCTCAGTCATTTACAACAACGGCTTCTTCTTCTATTGCTTTTGATAGTGCGGGAGCAGCAAATTTTCTTGGCAGGAAAATAAAAGAAAACGATTTGAAAATCGTCGAGGGAATTGGTCCTAAAATAGAGGCTTTGTTAAATAATTCTGGAATAAATTCGTGGTATGATTTATCTGAGGCATCAACAGAAAAATTAAAATCTATTTTAGATGCCGGAGGAGAAAATTATGCCATACACAATCCGAGCACTTGGCCAAAGCAGGCGTTATTGGCTTATCAAGGAAAATGGCAGGAATTAAAAGACTGGCAGCAGAATCTTTTAGGCGGGAAAGAGTGAAATTAGGTTCAAAGCTTCAGAGTTACAAAGGTACAAAGGTTTATTTCTTTGTGCCTTTTAACTTTTTTCTATAAAGAAAGAGTGAAATTAGGCTCAAAGGAACAAAGTTGCAAAGGTACAGAGGATGAAAACTTTGCAACTTTGTCGCTTTGAACCTTTCTAAAAATTTTCTAAAAAACAAGATTGCCAATCATTACTGGTATTGTACCACAACTGACCGTTTTTAACTTCCAGCGGACAATCTATATTATTAGTATATAATGCTCCTGTTCCTAAACCTTGCGGCATTTTTGAATTCTGAATAAATGTCCATTGTGCAATGGCATTAAGTCCAATATTGCTTTCTAACGCCGAAGTAATCCACCAGCCGATATTATATTTATCTGCCAATGAAATCCATTCTTGCGTACCTTTAAATCCGCCGATAAAACTTGGTTTTAAAATAATGTACTGAGGTTTGATTTCTTGCAGTAATTTTTCTTTTTCTTCGAATGAAAATACACCAATAAGTTCCTCATCTAAAGCTATAGGAAACGGCGTTTCTTTACAGAGCTTTTTCATTTCGAGAATGTTACCTTTTTTAATTGGCTGTTCAATACTATGAAGCTGAAATTCTTTTAATTGATTGAGTTTATCTAAAGCTTCAATAGAACTAAAAGCTCCGTTAGCATCAACGCGAATTTCAATTTCTTCAGGAGAAAAATGACTTCTAATAAATTGCAATAATTCTAATTCTTTTTCAAAATCAATTGCTCCTATTTTTAATTTAATGCAATTAAAACCGTCGGCTAATTTTTCTTCGATTTGCTGCTTCATAAAAGAAGATTCCCCCATCCAGACTAATCCATTTATTGTAATAGAACTTTTGTTACGGGTAAAATCTGATGGAAATAAAATGTATGGATTTTCACTTTTTAAAGATTGAAAAGTCATTTCTATTCCGAATTGGATAGAAGGAAATTCTAGCAATGCGTTCCAAAGTTCATTCTCTCCTAAATGAATATTTTCGCATGCCCATTTCAGTTTTTCTTCATAATCATCACGATCATCAGCACTCAAGCCTCGAAGAATTCCGCACTCACCTATTCCTTTTTTTCCATTTTCTTCCAAAATTATAAACCATGTTTCTTTTTCGGTCATAATGCCTCTCGAAGTTCCTGATGGTCTTTTAAAATCCAGTAAATATTTGTGGTAAGATGCTTTCAATGAATTGTATTTATCTTAATTATATAGTTTCAGCACTTTTTCAAAATCCTTAGACGGCAGGCCGGCTTTTTCAAAAGCAGCAAAATCCAGCTTAGTTTTGGCAACCCAACTGAGGCTGTCAGTTACATTTTGAGTTTGGTATTTTTTATAAATAGCTTTTGCCTCACTATAGTCATTTGTAATTAAGTAAGTGTGTGCTAAGTTTAATTTTACCAATAGTTCTGTGTCGTCCAGTTTTTCACCTTCGTGAAGTGCTTTTAAAGCTTTTGCATATTGTTTGGTCAAAATATAGCAGTAGCCTAAAGAACTGTAATCTAATGCAGTTGCCTTTCCTTCGCTGATTATTGTATTTAATTTCGGAATTGCCTCATTATATTTTTGCAGTTTTATCAATGAAGCTGCTTGTGTTCTTAAATCGTTAAAGACATTTTTAGAAATATCTGCATCTTTATAACATGCACTTCCAAAATCTTTATAAACTTTTGTTTTTTCAACCGCCAATAATTTCTGAAATTCATCATAGCGATATTGTTTCATGATTTTATTCAAAATGCAAACACAAAAATCATCTGAGTTGGCCATTTTTTGCGCCATCGTGGAAGTTTTACACAAACTGATGATTTCGTTTTTATTGTCTTGATTCCAGCCGCGGTTTAATTTGGTATCAACCCAAGGCACAACTTCTAAAACCACTTTCTGACTTAAGATCCAATTTTTGCTTTCGAAACCAAAAAAGATTGCACCTGTATTTTGTTTCAAGCAAGAAGATTTATCTAAAGAAAGTCTTTTGGCATCTTTACTGACTGGCTCTGCTTGAGAATAACACGCTTTGTCTATTTTACCATCGGCAACATATTTTTTTGCGTTTTCATTTGAAGTGAAAATCGAATAAGTACATTCATCATCTCCTGAAATTTTCGACATCAAAAAAACTGCTCCTGCCGATCCTTGGCTTACACCTGTTGGATCTGGAATAGCTTTCAGTAATGAAACTAAGCTATTGGCCATTTCTTGATTTTTGTCTAAAAGTGTAATTCGGTAAACGATTTCTGTGGTTCCAACTGGTAAATCTTCTGTCGCAATAGAAATTCTATCGCGCGCAGGAACCATAATTTCTTTTGTAGTTGCTCGCTCTTTGTCCCAATATCCTTCTTTCTGAGCGAAAGAATTAAAGGAAACTAGAATGAAAAGCGATAGAATTATTTTTTTGAAAGTTGTATTGCGCGATACTTTAATTGCCACAGATTTCACAGATTAAAATGATTTTTACTTTAAAAAACTTCTCAATATAAATAACATAGATTATGCCAAATAACTTCTTTATGGAAATGAGTGACTTAGCCCCGATATAAGAACTATTTTTTGAGGGTTCCAATTAGTATTAGAACCCTTAAAAGATATAGTGAATTATTATAATTCTATAGATTCACCAATTTGTAAAAGCATTAAATCCTTGCCTTTATCAAAAAACTTGCGAATAGATTCTTCGTGATTGATTTCGATATAACCAAAAGTATCAAAATGATAACCTAAAATTTTATCGCATTCTACAAAATCTGAAGCAATAATCGCATCTTCTACGTCCATTGTAAAGTTGTTTCCGATTGGCAGAATTGCCAAATCTAATTTTGTGCGAAGCGGAATTAATTTCATATCGTAAGTTAATGCAGTATCTCCAGCGATATAGATGTTTTTATGTTCGCCTTCGATAACAAATCCTCCAGGATTTCCTCCGTAAGACCCGTCAGGAAAACTGCTGGAGTGAATAGCGTTTACATATTTCACTTTACCAAAATCGAATTTCCAGCTTCCACCATGATTCATTGGGTGCGAATTGAAACCTTTTTTGGCATAATAACTGGTAATTTCAGCATTTGAAACAATTACTGCATTTGTATTTTTTGCAATAGCTTCTACGTCTAAAACGTGGTCGCCGTGTGCGTGTGTCAGCAAGATATAATCTGCTTTAAGCGTTTTGATATCAATTGCTGCTGCCTGTGGATTTCCTGTAATAAACGGATCCACAATAATATGTTTTCCACCCACTTCTATACCTAAAGAAGCGTGTCCGTAAAATGTAATTTTCATTTTGTTAAGTTTTAAGTTTAACGATTGTTTTTTATCTACCTCCTAGAAACAAGTTTACAATAATGTCTGAAATCAACGAAATCATACAAACTGTAAGCAAAATAGAAAGCAAGAATGTACTTAATGCCAGTTTTTTCAATTCTGGATCTAATAACTTAGGATCTTGATTTTTATAAACTGTAATTAAATGTTTAGTTAATGGAATAAATGCCAGTAAAAACAGATATTGATCAAAATTATAACCGCTCAAAACAGCAAAAACAACTATTGCAACCATTGCTGTAATAATCAAGGTGTAGTGGTAAATTTTTGCTTTTGCAGCACCCATTTGTACTACGATTGTATTTTTACCAACTTTTTTGTCTGATTCTTGATCACGCATATTATTAAGGTTTAATACCCCTACGCTCAATAAACCAATTGCTACCGCAGGAAGAATTAAAAGCGGATCGACCTCTTTTGCATACAAAAAGTTTACGCCTAAAGTACTTACCAATCCGAAGAAAATAAATACAAATAGATCTCCGAAACCTCTGTATCCGTAAGCAGAATTACCCACTGTATAGCGAATTGCAGAAGCTATCGCAGCAATACCTAATAATAGAAAGAAAATCGAATATCCAAAATTATCACTTCCGAAAGCAAAATAAATCAATATTATTGCCGATAATAAAGTCAATAAAGATGTAATTATAATCGCTTTTTTCATCGCTTGAGGGGTAATTACACCACTCTGAATAGCGCGCTTCGGTCCAATTCGATCCTCATTATCAGTGCCTTTTACTCCATCACCATAATCATTTGCGAAATTTGATAAAACCTGCAATCCTAGAGTTGTCAAAAGAGCAAAACCGAATACTTTCCAACTAAAAACTTCTGTTGGAGTATTAATAGTTTCTGTTGGATTTGATAAAGCATAAATACTTCCAACTATTATTCCGGAAACTGATAAAGGTAAGGTGCGCAGTCTTGCGGCTTCAATCCAATGTTTCATTTATTCTTTTAGTTTTATTTTGTTTCAAGTTTGAAGTTTCAAGTTATCCACAGAAAGTGCAACATGAAACTTGAAACCTTAAACTATTTATTAATTTTATGGTAACCACTTATTTTCACCAAAATTTGGTTTTCTTTTTTCTAAAAATGCATTTCTTCCTTCTTTGGCCTCTTCTGTCATATATGCTAAACGAGTTGCTTCTCCTGCAAAGACCTGTTGTCCGACCATTCCGTCATCTGTTAAGTTCATTGCAAATTTCAGCATTTTAATAGAAGTTGGTGATTTTTGAAGAATTTCCTGAGCCCATTCGTATGCAGTAGCTTCAAGTTCGTCATGCGGAATTACGGCATTAACCATTCCCATTTCAAAAGCTTCTTGAGCAGAGTAATTTCTACCTAAAAAGAAAATTTCACGCGCTTTTTTCTGACCAACCATTTTAGCCAGATATGCTGATCCGTAACCTCCGTCAAAGCTCGTTACGTCTGCATCTGTTTGTTTAAAAATGGCATGTTCTTTACTCGCAAGAGTCATATCGCATACTACGTGCAAGCTATGTCCGCCGCCTACAGCCCATCCTGGAACAACAGCAATAACAACTTTTGGCATAAAACGAATTAAACGCTGTACTTCAAGAATATTTAAACGATGCTGGCCGTCTTCTCCCACATATCCTTGGTGTCCGCGCGCGTTTTGGTCGCCTCCGCTGCAAAAAGAATAAACTCCGTCTTTTGTCGATGGCCCTTCAGCAGAAAGTAAAACAACTCCAATTGAAGTATCTTCCTGTGCATCATAAAAAGCCTGGTATAATTCTGAAGTAGTTTTAGGACGGAAAGCATTTCTAACATTTGGTCTGTTAAAAGCAATCCTTGCTACTCCGTTACATTTTTTATAGGTTATATCTTCAAATTCTCTGGCTGTAATCCAATCCATTTTGATTTATTTTATTTAAACAATTATAGGGTAAAAATAAGGCATTTTTACATTTTTACCTACTCAATTCTGTTTAAGTCTTTAACGAAAAACTACTCGGAATGTTAACAATTAGCCTGAGCTTCCAAAAAATAACATTTTTTAACATTAGTTTAGAAAAATAATAATTAATTTTACACCCTAGAAATCAACGAGATACATTTTCTTTCATTGATTTTAGATTGATTTTCTTTCACTGATTTATTAACCTAAAAAATGATTTTTTTGAGAAAATTTAAAAAATTTGTCGCTCATTTTTTTACGGTTTTTAGTAACAGATCCCGAATTAATGAGCAAATGATTTATGTATTTGTCGAAACTTCAAAAAGAAAAAAGTAACACCTAAGGTTAAATGTTAGAATTGTATCTATAATTAGTATATGAATGATAACGAAAAAGAAGAAAAAAGTACTAATTCACACTTTCTAAAAGTTATTTATAAACCAATGGATTAAGCCGTGAAATTATCTTTTTGCTTTTAAGATTTTTGCATTGATTGTTTAAAAGACATACCATCAATGGGGTAATTTCTAAAATTTTTAAAGCTATTATTCTGAGATGGATTCGAATTATTTTATTTCTGTTTTTTTTTAATTACAATTTTTTTTAAAACTAGAATAAAAAGCGAAAGGCTGCTTGTAATGAGCAGCCTTTCGTGTTATAATAACATTACTTCGTAAATTCCAAAAATAAAAAATTCCAATCTAGTAGATAGATTGGAATTTGGAATTTTAGAATATTGTTTTTTTTTAATAAATTTTAGTTTATCAAGTATATACCGTCTTCTTTAATTTCTATTAATTTGTCTTTATATAAAGATCCAATGGCTTTTTTAAATGACTTTTTACTCATTTTCAAAACCGTTTTAATGTCTTCTGGGTGAGAATTATCATTTAAGCGAAGGAAACCTCTGCTGGCTCTTAATTCACTTAAAACCTTCTCTGCATTTGGCTCAATACTCTCAACTCCTTGTACTTGAAGCGCCACATCAATTTTATTATCAGGACGAATATTTTTGATATAACCGCGCATTCTATCGCCGGTTCTTATCGAGTCGTCGTATACTTCGTCTTTGTACAAAAGACCTTTGTGCTGTTCATTGATGATTACATTAATTCCCATATCTGTAATATGAGAAACAATTAAATCAACCTCTTCTCCTTTTTCAACCGTTAATTGGTCATTATTCAAGAATTGATTGGTTTTACTAGATGCCACCAAACGATTGGTTTGTTTGTCCATATACAAATAAACCAAATAACGTTTTCCTTTCTCCATAGGACGGGCTTGTTCTTTAAAAGGAACAAGAATATCTTTTTCCATTCCCCAATCCATAAATGCGCCCACATTATTGATATAATTTACTCTCAAAAGCGCAAATTCATTCAATAAAATATAAGGAACTAAAGTTGTTGCCACAGGTCGCTGTTCGTGATCCAAGTAAACAAAAACGATTAATTCTTCCCCAATTTCAAATTCTTTGGGAACATATTTATTTGGAAGTAAAACATCGTGAATTCCTTCTGGATCATTTTCAGGATCTCCTAAAAACAAACCAACTTTGGTATCACGTAATATAGTAAGTGTATTGTATTTTCCTATTTCAAGCATTTTTTTTAACGTTCTAAGTTGATAAGCAACTAAGTTTATGAGCTGCAAAGGTACGAAGTTTGAAAATGGTAAATAGAAAAATGTTTTGGTTAAGTAGTAAAAACAAAAAGCGCCATATTAATGACGCTTTAATTTATTCCAGAATACTATTTATAAACACTTTCTTTTTTGAAGTGCACCGTTAATAGATAGTAAACAACTGCTCTGTATTTGTGTTTGTTAGACTTACCGTATTTTTCTAATACAGCTTGAATTGCTTCCATTAATTCTGGTCCGTCTTTTAAACCTAATTTTTTAATTAAAAAGTTGTTTTTAACTGTGTCTAATTCAGATTGCTGACTTGCAGCTACTGTTGATGAATCACTATTATAAATAGATGGTCCACATCCAATAGTAACTTTTGTTAGTAAATCCATATTTGGAGTTACGCCGCATTTTTCTTTTAAATCTGAAGCATACTTCACAATTAGTTCTTCTCTTTTGCTCATAATATTATGTATTGGTTATTATTTCTAAAACCAAAACTAAAAATTATCACCAATAAAAACTAATTTTTAACAAAAATTAACTTACAAAGATTTAGATCAGATTTTTGAAATATTGTTTAAGAATAATATCATTTGCTGTTGTTGGCGTAAAAATCTCTAAAATTGCAGGCGCATTATCTGCCTCATAAAACAACCTTAAACTACTATTCAAAGATGTTAAATCATTAGCTGTAAAGTAATTACATTGATACATCTTAGCTAAATGTTCTGCTGTTAATTGATGAGAAGTTTCAAAATAAGTATTAAAAACAGGTTTTTCTTGGTGTCCTGGCAGAATTCTGAAAATTCCTCCTCCTCCATTGTTTACCAATATTATTTTGAAATTTTTTGAAATGTATGAATTCCATAATGCATTGCTGTCGTATAAAAAACTAATATCTCCAGTAATAAATACTGTTTGTTTAGAATTTCCTACTGATGCTCCAACCGCAGTTGATGTACTGCCGTCGATTCCGCTGGTTCCTCGATTGCAGAAAACTTCTATAGAATCATCAATATCAACTAATTGGGCATAACGAATTGCCGAACTATTACTAATTTGAAGAATACTATTTTTAGGAAGTGTTTCAACAACCTTCTCAAAAACTTTGAAATCTGAAAAATCAATTTGGTTAAGATATTCTTTTCTTTTAACTAGCCGCGTTTTATAAACGTCCTCAATATTTTTAAAATAATCACTTTCTACAAAAGATGTTTTTGAAAGTAAATCTTTAAAAAAATCATTTGGCAGCATTTCAAAATGTTTGGTCAATGCACCAAATGTATCGTAAGCACGCACCGTATCAATGTGCCAGTGATGTTCGGGTTTATATTTTCGCAAAAATCCTTTGATTCTTTTAGACACAACCATTCCGCCAAAAGTTACTAAAACTTCTGGGTTAAATTCTTTAAAATCAGAATCATCAAAAGGTGTAATTAAAGTATCGATGCTATTAATAAAACTTGGATCATGAAGATTCGAAGTTGTTTCTGTTAAAACAACAATCGAAGGATCTGAAGCTAAATTTTCTATTATTTCCTTATCAATCACATTCGCTTCATTTACTCCAACTAAGATTAATTTTCGTTTTGCATTATTCCAAATAGAAACAAATTCATCACTATTTTTTATCGTTTTTGAAGAATTATCAAACTCCAGATTTGTAATTTTTGGCTGTACTAAAAGTTCTTCAGTAGTTTCATATAAAGGTTCTTCAAAAGGCGCATTGATGTGAACTGGTCCTTTTTGCTGAATTGCCGTTTCTACTGCTAGATTGATTTTTAAATCATTTTCTTCTGATGCGTCTTCGGTTAAATTTGCATTGAAAACAGAATGATTTAGAAACACATTTTCTTGTCGAATAGTTTGTCCGTCTCCAATATCAATTTTATTCTGAGGACGATCTGCAGATATTACAATTAACGGAATCTGGCTGTAGAACGCTTCCGCGAAAGCCGGATAATAGTTTAATAAAGCCGATCCAGAAGTGCAGACCACTGCAGTTGGCTGTTTGGTCTGCTGCGCAATTCCTAAAGCAAAAAAAGCAGCGCAGCGCTCGTCTGCAATACTATAACATTTAAAATTAGGGTTTTGAGCAAATCCAATGGTTAATGGCGCATTTCTTGATCCTGGAGAAATAATAATATTAATGATGCCTTTGGCAGATAAAATTTCGATAATGCTTTGTGCAAGCGCTATTTTGGGGTAAATCATTCTGATCGCGTATTACTTTTTTTTAAAGAAAATCCTTGATTTGATTTTCTTAATCTTGCTTACAAAGTTACAAACTTCGCACTTGATTTAAATTATAATTAGGAATATATTAAGTCTCTTTCTCAAAAAAGGAAATATATTTGTAAAATCGAATTATTAATATAAGCCAGACCATTTATGCGTTTTTTGTATGTACTATTTTTAGCCGTAACTTTTCAAACCGCAATTGCTCAAAATAAATTTGTTCCTGTTGACACGCCTTATAAAACTGCGTTAGAAAATGCTAAAAAAGAAGGAAAACCTCTTTTTGTAATGCTTTATGCAGATTGGTGCCCGCATTGTAATTTAATGAAAAGTGAAGTTTTAAGCGATCCGGCAGTTATGGATTTTTTGAATAAAAATTTTGTCTGTACCTATAAAAACATAGAAAAAGAAGAAGGGATTGCACTAAAAAATAAATTCAACACAAAATCTCTTCCTACTTTTTTATTTTTGGATGCTAATGAAACATTGACCTATGCTTTAAAAGGTGAAATGAAAAAAGCAGAATTTCTAAACGAATTGCATTACGCTTTAAATCCGAAAATGCAATTGCCTTATTTAGAAAAGGAATTTCTGGCAGATCCCAGTAATTCAGATAAATATTTTACTTATTTAAATACTTTGAAAAAAGGAAAAGACAGAACTGAATTATCTCCGGCAACGCATAAATACCTAAGCACACAATCTGATGCACAATTAATTAGTGAATTGAATTGGAGAGTTATTGCAAACGGCGTTACAGATATCAAATCAAGAGAATTTCAATACGTTTTAAATCATCAAAAAGAATTTGCTGCTGTGGCTTCGCAAAATAGAATTGATCGCAAAATTGAAAGTATTGTAAACGAATTGCTTCGTCCATTAGTAGATAATTTAGACACTATAAACTATCATAAACAGAGAGAAGTTGCCAAATCCATTCAATTACAAAAAACAGATTCTCTGGTTTTTAAATATGATTTAACTTTGGCCGAAAGAACTGAAAAATGGGATTTTTATAAAAACGTTACAATTGAAGACACTCAAAAATTAGTTTGGAATGATGCCAGTTTTTTAAAAGAAATTGGAAATACTTATCTGAAACATATTGATGATGCTGAAAGCTTGAAAAAGGCAATTTTCTGGGTAAATCATTCTTTAGAATTAAATGATTCTTATGATGGTAACTTGCTTCAAGCCAGACTTTATAATAAAATTAAAGATAAAAAGAAAGCTTTAGAATATGCTAAAGAAGCTAAATCTATTTCAAAAGAAATGGGCTGGGATTCTAAGGATGCAGACGCTTTACTAGCAGAACTAAACAAAAAATAAAAAAAACATGAACATCGTTTTAAGACCAGCAACTGCAGATGATTTACAAAAGATATTAGAAATTGTAAATCATTCTATATTACATACAACGGCCAATTACAGCTATGAAATTCAAACTTTAGAAGTTCAAAAAAAATGGTTTGAAGATAAAAAAGCTAAAAATCTTCCGGTCATTGTAGCCGATTTAGATGGTGAAGTGGTTGGTTTTGGAAGCTACGGACAGTTTCGTGAAAAAATTGGATATCAATTTACCGTCGAGCATTCTGTTTACGTAGTAGATAATATAATTGGAAAAGGAATTGGTTCTAAACTTTTGACAGAATTAATTCGGTTGGCAAAAGAACAAGGTTATCACGTTATGATTGGCGCAATTGATGCTGATAATGCCGGAAGTATTGCTTTTCATGAAAGATTCGGTTTTGTTGCAACAGGTACAATTCGCGAAGTGGGTTACAAGTTTGACCACTGGCTGGATTTGGTTTTTATGCAGTTAATTTTAAAATAATACTATTTTTTGTCAAAACTGAGCGAAGTTGAAGTCCAGCAAAGTGATTCAGCAAAGAAGACTTCGACTTCGCTCAGTCTGACAAGAAAAAAAAAATCCGTAAATCTCAAAATTTAAGATTTACGGATTTTTTTTATCACTTTGTTTATTAACTTTTGATCCAATTAATAACTTCTGGATCAGTTGGTAAAGTCCTTGGTTTTATTACTTTAACCAATTCTCCTTTTTCATTAATTAAGTATTTTTGGAAATTCCATTCTACTTCAGAATCCTGCAAACCATTTTTAGATTTTTGTGTCAGGAATTTGTAGATATCAGCCATATCATTTCCTTTTACTGAAATTTTGTTCATCATTGGGAAAGTTACGCCATAATTCTGCTGGCAGAAAGACTCAATTTCTTTTGCTGTTCCAGGTTCCTGCGAAGCGAAGTTATTTGCTGGAAAACCTACAATTACAAAACCTTTATCTTTATATTCTTTGTAAATTGCCTCTAAATCTTTGTATTGAGGAGTCAAACCGCATTTTGATGCTGTATTGACAATCATGATTTTTTTACCTTTTAAAGATGCAAAGTCAAAAGTATCTCCTGATAAATCTTCAACTTTAAATTGATAAATGTTTTCTTTTGCCATAATTTCTGTTTTAGGTTTATGGCTCGTTTGAGCCTGAACTTGCGATGCAATCATAAATAGTGCACTACAAACTAAAATTGCTATATTTTTCATCGTATAATTTTTTATAAAATTAGCTAAAATCCGCTTTACTAAAAGCCTTTTGTTACATTAAATTGTATTAATCAAAAGTTAAATAAAAAAATGAAGCCTAACGTTAATCAGACGTTAGGCTTCCCCCCATACAAACAAATCAAACCATGAATTAATTATTATGCAATCTTTTATGTCGAATATCTTTTATTAAAATTATAGTTGATGACTCGGTTATAGTGAAAATCTTCTTAACCCCCACTGTCAAAACAATCTTTCAAATTTTTAATGGCTTGTATGTTTTAAAACTTAACTTCTTATATAATTTATTTTGACAATTAAAAAAATCTTCGGTTTGGAAGTCCGAGTGCATCAACTATACTATATTTTTAGTTTCTTATTTTATAGGAATTTTAAAGAACGTCATTAACTTTCCTATTCTTTATAAAGCTTTACAAACACGCAAACAAAAACTATCAGAATAACTATTTTTATAAAATTCATATTCGTTAGTTTTTTAATTTATAATATTGAACAACTTGTTTTCTAAAATCACTCTTATTAATAACAGTCAATGCTAAAACAGTTGTCAATCCTACTATTAGTATATTTATCATATTTCTGGTTTTCATACTCTAAGTTTAGAATCTCTTTCATTTTACTATGATCTTTTTCCTACTTCTAAAGTTATTTACGTAAGTGGATTGTTTTTGGTTTTAAAAAAAAGTAAAAAAAATCACATTTTTTTCTAGACCCTTTATTTTCCTAGGGTTCGGACTACAAAAAAAAATAAAAAAAATCACAAAAAAATAAATTATCTTTATAACTGGTTACTACCAGCTGTCTAACTTTTTATGTTTAAACTTAAAAATCCAAATCTATGAGTCAAGAAGAATTGTTAGTTTTAATTTACAAAAAGGACGAAAAAGCTTTTACACATTTATACGATATGTATTCTAAAAGTTTATTTTCTGTCATTCATGTCCTAATCAAAAATCGCGAAGAAGCAGAAGATGTTTTGCAAGACGTCTTTGTCAAAATCTGGAAGAACATCGATTCTTATAACGAAAGCAAAGGACGATTTTATACTTGGATTCTTAATATTGCCCGCAATACTTCGATCGACAAGCTTCGTTCTAAAAATTATAATAACAGCCAAAAAAACCTTTCTTCAGATAATTTCGTAAATCTGTTAGATGACAGTAATAAATTAGCTAATAAACTTGATGCAATTGGAATTCAGGAGTTCGTAAAAAAGCTTAAACCAAAATGTATCGAAATCATCAATTTGTTGTTCTTTAAAGGATACACGCAGCAAGAAGCTTCGGAAGAATTAGCATTGCCGCTTGGTACCATAAAGACACAAAACAGAAACTGTATTAACGATTTACGTAATTACCTAAAAATATAATGGAAGCACAAGAATATATAGAATCAGGAATTCTAGAGTTGTACGTATATGGCTTATTAAGCGAAAAGGAAAACCTAGAAATAGCTGAACTGGCAAAAAACAATCCTGAAGTTGATCAGGAAATTATTTCGATAGAAAAGGCAATAATTGCTTTGTCGTCGAGCTTCTCACCTTTTCATTCTGTAGAGAATTTTGAGAAAATAAAAGCCCGTTTAGAGCTTAAACACGGCAAAGTAGTCGACATGAAACCGGCGTCAAACTGGTCGCAGTATGTGGGCTGGGCGGCTGCAGTCTTGTTACTACTGGGGTTAGGGTATCAAACCTTAGAATTAACAAAAACTCAGGAAGCTATTTCAACTGTTGGAAATGAGAAAAATAAGATCCAAAGAGAATATGCTTACTTAAATCAGCAGAATAAAGAAACGGAGAAAAACTTGAGTATTGTTAGAGATATTAAAAATACTGGTGTTACTCTTGGAGGTCAAGCCGTTTCTCCTACATCTTTTGCAAAAGTATATTGGAACAAAGAAACAAAAACAACTTATATAGATGCTGCTGGTCTGCCAGATCCTCCAAAAGGAATGGTTTACCAAGTTTGGTCTTTGAAATTAAGTCCGGTTCTTACGCCGACAAGTATTGGTTTACTGGATAATTTTGAAGGAAATTCACAAAAAATATTTGCTGTAAGCCAAACCGATTCGGCAGAAGCTTTCGGAATTACATTGGAACCTGCGGGCGGAAGTTTAACTCCGACAATGGAACAGCTGTATACTTTAGGAAAAGTTTAAAGTTTAGGACTTCATCAAAAACGAAAAACGCATATTCATTAATATGCGTTTTTTTTGTATTTTTAATCAGATGTAAAACAGTAATTTATAAATATAAATCGCAGTAAATGGAAATTGTATGTAAGAACTGCCATCAGGTTTTTAGTGGTAATTACTGTAATAATTGCGGACAGTCTGCAGAAACACATAAAATAAACGGCCACTTTTTATGGCATGATATACAGCATGGGTTACTGCATTTTGACGAAGGAATTCTTTTTTCTTTAAAAGAACTTTTTACAAGACCTGGGCATTCTGTTCGTGAATTTATTGAGGGGAAACGAGTAAGACATTTCAAACCTTTATCTTTACTTGTTCTTCTTGCAACATTTTATGGTTTTCTCTATCATTACTTTAACATTCATTACTTTACCGGCAAATCTTCAGATAATATAGATTACGAAAGTTTAACTGAATGGATTACAACACATTTTTCTTGGGTAACAATTGCGACAATACCTTTTTATACAATTGGAACTTTTATTGTTTTTAGAAATCAAGGTTATAATTTTGTTGAATTTTTTGTACTGAATACTTTTAAAGCTTCACAAAGAATTTCTGTTCAAATTTTGACATTTCCTGTCTTGTTTTATTTTAACCAAAAACATGATCTACAGCAGTTTTCGCTTGCAACTTATCTAATTGGAACTATGCTCATTTTTTGGACGAATATTCAGTTTTTCAATAAAATTTCAAAAACGAAAGCATTCTTTTTATCCGTTTTAAGTCATCTCATTTTTTTATTCACCTTTTTAATTGCGGTGAGTATAATCCTCTTGGTTACAGGAAATTTTTAAATAGTTTACAAAATAAAAAAGCTCAGTATAAACTGAGCTTTTCTAAATGAATCAATAATTAATGTAATTATCTATTTTTTTACTTTTTTGCTTTTATAATATTTTCTATATTTTGGATAAGTAACAGCTCCAATAACACTAATGGAAATCAAAGTGTAATAAACCCAGCTTAATGAATGTGCTTCTCCGCTTGCGTAAGAATGCAAACCAACCAAGTGGAAATTTACTCCGTAATAGGTAAACAGAATTGAAACAAATGCAAACATACTCATTAAGTTGAAGAACCATTTTCCTCTTAAAGCAGGAACAAAACGGGCGTGAATTACAAATGCATAAATCATAATCGAGATTAAAGCCCAAGTTTCTTTTGGATCCCAGCCCCAGTAACGTCCCCAGCTTTCGTTTGCCCATTGTCCGCCTAAAAAGTTTCCAATAGTCAGCATGATCAAACCAATTGTTAAAGCCATTTCGTTGATATATGTAATCTCTTTTAAATTAAGTTCCATTTTGGCTTTATTTTTCTCAGTTGTAAAGAAAATCAATAGCAATGCAACAAAACCTAAAATAAATCCTAATGCAGTTGGACCATAACTACCTACAATAACTGCAACGTGAATCATTAACCAATACGAGTTTAAAACTGGCTGTAAGTTTGCAATTTCAGGGTCAATCCAGTTCATGTAAGCCGCCATTAAAATCATAGCAGTAACAAAAGCAGATGATGCCACTGTTAATTTTGATTTTCTGTCAAAAGCCAATCCGAAGAACATTGTCGACCAAGCTACATAAACGATTGATTCGTAAGCATTACTCCATGGCGCGTGGCCAGAAATATACCAGCGTGCAATTAATCCTAATGTATGAATTGCAAATAATAATCCAACTAAAACATGAAAACCATTTATGGCAATACGAAGCCATTTTTTCTCAAAGAAGATGTTCACAATAATAAAAATAAACATAAAGCTTGCAACTGTGATATACCAGTACGGTAATTTTTGAAAAACGTCGTATTTATTGTAAGCTATCTCAGCGTCAATTTTATCTTCACTCGGTCTTACTTTAGCGCCAAACTTCTTTTGAAAACCATTAATACTTTCAACTAAATTATCTGCAGTATCAAAGTTTTTGGCAATAGATCCATTGTTTAAGGCACTAAAATACAATGGCAGAATTTGATTTACATAAGTAGAATCCATTCCTTTAAAGCCATTATTATTGCGTTCTAAATAAGAAACCCATTTATGATTTGGATCGTTCGGAACTGGAAATATTCTCAATATACTGCCGCTTAATGCAGATTCCATTAAGTTTACTTTTTTATCTGTTTCAATATAATCTTTCTCAAACTGGTTTGGATTTGCAGCTTTGTAAGCCGCATCTAAATAAGGAGATAATTTATAATTTCCCTGCTCATCAAAGAATTTTACGAATGGAGCAAATTTATCTTTAGAATCAATTCCAATAATTTTTCGAATACTATCATTTCCAGATTTAATATAAATCAAAGGAATTTGAATCCACACTTGAGCGTACTGCGTCATAGACAAGAAAACTTGATCAGAATTCATTCCATTGTATTTGTCATCATGACTTACTTTACGAAGTAATTCAGAAGAAAATGTATTGATCGGTTTCATTCTACCGCCGGCATCTTGAATAATCAATCGGCCGAATTTTGCGGCATGTGCTTCTGGCGCTTTATAGATATTTAATAAAGAATCCAATTGTTTTTTGCTTGGCGGTGCAGTAACGTGATTCGCGTGATCATTTGGATCTGCAGTATGTGCGTGATCGTGATCATGAGAATGAACATGCGGAGACTGCTGCGCAAACCCGCTCAAACTCAACATTAAAACTAAAATTGTAATGAGCTTTTCTTTTTTCTTTTTAACCACATCTAGTTTACGTTTCAAATCACCAAAACGAGAATGTTTTGTAAACATAATTGCCATAAGTCCTATATAAAGTAAAAAATAGCCCAAATAAGTAATGTTAGTTCCCCAAAAATCATGGTTTACAGATAAAACAGTTCCTTTTTCATCTGGATCAAATGAAGACTGGAAGAAACGGTATCCTTTATAATCTAAAACGTGATTCATAAAAATATCATAATTGAAAGTTTCTGTAGAATCTTGAACAGTAACTTTACTTTTATAAGAAGAATAACTTTTTTCGGTACCAGGATATTTTTCTGCTATAAAATCGTTCAATTTTATTCTAAAAGGTAAAATGTAGGCTTTACTTCCATAAAATAAAGAATATTCAATATTACCAATTTTAACCGTTTTAGCTTCACCAATCTGGCCTTTAGAGCCCATCAGCATTACTTCTTTTTCTTGTCCTTCGGCTTTAACTTTTACTACCAAAGCATCTGTATGAGATTTAGCTTTAAAATCATTATTAGATTCATAATCGACTTTTCCTTTCATTGGCGGATCTGGGAACACAATACGAATATCACCAATACTATATAATGAACGCATCATTAAAGGCTGTACATTATCTTTAGTAACTTTTCCTTTAAACTGATCTGCCATTCGCATAAATTCCCCTTCAAAAGGCGTTTGAATAGTGTATTCTTTACCAGTCGTATTAATATTAATTGCTCCGTCAGTTGGTTTATTTAAAGCAAATAAAACATTATGAATGTTCTGAACTTCACCTTCTTTAAGATAATGTTCTTCACGTCCTCCAGAACCAGCTTCGACTAATTTAAGATACAAAGTACCGCTTGGATCTGGTTTAACCACTTCCTTGGCTCCCATTATATAATTAGAGTACGTAACTTCAAATGGAGTTTCATCAAATTTCCCAGAAACACTGAAATCATTATTGGTAACAGGAGATAATAAAAGATTTTTTTCAAAAACCCTTCTTTTCATTTCCCCTTTATATTCACCATCCACAAAAATGGTCAAGAAAGTTTTATCAGAGTAAATTTGATTTTCTGCAGCGCCTTCGCGAATAGGCATCATTCCTTCATAACTAATGTAACGTGTAATAAAAGCTCCTAAAATGATGAAAATAAAAGAAATATGCAGTAAGAAGGTTGCCCACTTTTCTTTTTTAAGCAGTTGATAACGTTTAATGTTTCCGAAGAAATTGATCACAAAAACCAGCATTATCGCCTCAAACCACCAAGTATTGTAAATAAGTATTCTGGCTGTATCGGTATTGTATTTACTTTCGATAAAAGTTCCAACACCCATTGCAATTGCGAATGTTAAAAAAAGAACAGCCATTAATCGTGTAGAAAACAAAAAAGAGAATATTTTTTTATCCATTTTTAAGGAATTACATTGTATAAAAGTGGCACAAAAGTACTTAAAAATGTTGATTTGCAGTATGTGATATTTGTTAATAAAAACCAAATATATGTAATGAAAATTAATCAAATTCTCAATTTTGTACGTTTATTTCTACAATGATAAGCATTAGATTCTCATTGTTTTTTTAAATTTTCATCGGATAGAAATCTTAATTGTAATACTATCAGACTTTAGCTTTGGCTTTTAGAAAATAAAACTATAGTAAAAATGATTTTATTAGATATAATCTAGCGCAAAACTTTTCGTTACAAATTATCTTTATAAAAAATAATACTAATTTTGCTCTTATGATTCAGATAACAATTATTGGTTCGGGAAATGTTGCACAACATTTGATAAAAGCTTTTGATGCTAGCAAAACTGTAGAAATTAAACAGGTTTTTTCAAGAAATAAAGAAGCTTTAAGTCATTTGGTTGCTTACGAAAAGATTGTTTCTGATTACAGTGAATTACAGACTGCTGACCTGCACATAATTGCAGTTTCAGACAATGCTATTTCTGAAGTTTCAGAACAGCTTCCTTTTAACAATCAATTTGTTGTACATACTTCTGGAACATCGCCAATTGATGTTTTGGATGAAAAAAATCGTCGTGGTGTTTTTTATCCGCTGCAGACTTTTTCTAAAAGCAAAAACGTAGATTATTCTGTTATTCCTTTTTGTCTGGAAGCAGAAAACACAGTCGATTTTAAGCTTTTGGAATCTGTAGCTAAAAGTATTTCTACAGCTGTTTATTTGATAAATTCTGAACAGCGAAAAGCACTTCATGTGGCGGCTGTTTTTGTAAATAATTTTACGAATCATCTTTATCAGATTGGTCAGGAAATTTGCGAAGAAAATCAAGTTCCTTTTGCAATATTGAGGCCTTTGATTCAGGAAACAGCTGATAAAATTAATACACTAGATCCTAATGAAGCCCAGACAGGTCCTGCAAAACGCGAAGATTCGAATACAATTAATGCGCATTTGGCTTTTTTAGAAGATGAAAACAAAAAAAATATCTATAAAATTCTAACACAATCTATACAAGATAATGGCAAAAAGTTATAAAGAAATAATGAATGACATCACAACTTTTGTTTTTGATGTTGACGGTGTACTTACAGACAGTTCAGTATTTGTAACCAACGAAGGTGAAATGCTGAGAACAATGAATATTCGTGATGGTTTTGCTATGAAAGCAGCAATCGAAAGCGGTTTCAAAGTATGCGTTATTTCTGGCGGAAGCAATGAAGGTGTCCGTATTCGTCTTCAAAATTTAGGTATTACTGATATCCATTTAGGATCTCCTGATAAAGTAAAAACTTTTCAAGAATACACTAAGGCTTATAGCATTAAACAGGAAAATGTGTTGTATATGGGAGATGATATTCCGGACTTTCATGTTATGAAATTAGTTGGGCTTCCTGCCTGTCCCCAAGATGCAGCTCCAGAAATTAAAAACATCAGCCGTTATATTTCACACGTAAAAGGCGGACGTGGCGCTGTAAGAGATGTTATCGAACAGGTTATGAAAGTGCAGGGAAAATGGATGGAGTATTTTAATGGAAAACACGATTAGTTCACAGTCACAGTCGCAGTTTTCAGTTAAAAAAACCTTTGAACCTTTGTTCCTCAGAACCTTTGCAACTTAAAAAAATGAAATACCTAAAACTTATTCGTTATCAAAACTTATTAATGCTTGCTTTTATGCAGCTTATATTTCGTTATGCCTTTTTAAAACAGCAGAATATTCCATTAGCTTTATCAGACTGGCAATATGGATTATTGGTTCTGAGTACTGTTTTACTGGCAGCAGCGGGTTATGTCATTAACAATATTTATGATGTTGGAACAGACAGTATCAATAAACCTAATAATGTGGTGGTTGGCAGAGGAATAACAGAAACAGCTGCTTATAATATCTACATTGGTTTAAATATTTCTGGTGTTGCCATTGGTTTTCTTTTATCGAATATTATTTTGAGGCCGACATTTGCGTCGCTATTTATTCTAATTGCTTCGCTGTTGTATTTTTATGCAACAACTTTAAAATCAATCATGATTTTGGGCAATTTTGTTGTTGCACTGCTTCTTGCTGTAAGTGTTTTAATGATTGGTGTTTTCGATCTTTTTCCGGCGACAACCAGCGAAAATCAAGCTCAAATGGCAAGTCTTTTTTCCATTTTGACGGATTATGCATTATTTGCTTTTATGGTTAATTTTATTCGTGAAATTGTTAAAGATATTGAAGATGTAAATGGCGATTACAATCAAGGATTGAATACATTACCTATTGCTATTGGAATTAACAGAGCTGCAAAAATTGCGTTAGGGTTCGCAGTTATTACTTTTATATTATCAGCACTTTATTGCAATACCTATTTTATGGAAAACAAGCTTTATATAGCTGTTTTGTATTGGTTTGCAGCCGTTTTGGCTCCTTTATTATATTTCATCGTAAAAATATTTACGGCCAAATCTCAAAAAGATTTTCACCATTTAAGTACTATTCTAAAACTTATCTTATTCTTCGGAATTTTATCTATATTGGTTATTGCCTTAAACATCAAATACAATGCTTAGAGAAAAACTTAAAAAATATAAAATCATTTTAGCATCTGGTTCTCCGCGCAGACAGCAGTTTTTTAAAGATTTAGATCTTGACTTTGAAATTCGCTTAAAAGATGTCGAAGAAATTTATCCGTCTGAATTAGAAGCTATTGAAATAACAGATTATCTCGCTGAACTAAAAGCAAAAGCCTTTGAAGGTGAATTGAAAGAAAATGAAATTCTAGTAACCAGCGATACGATTGTATGGCATCAGAATAAAGCCTTAGGGAAACCAAAAAATGCCGAAGAAGCCTTTGCAATGATCAAATCGATGTCTAATACAACGCATGATGTAATTACTTCTGTTTGTTTTAAAACAACTGAATCTTCTACCTTATTACATGATGTTACTAAAGTTACTTTTAACGATTTATCAGACGAAGCAATTTTATATTACATCGAAAATTATAAACCTTACGATAAAGCTGGAGCTTATGGAATTCAGGAATGGTTTGGTTTTATGGCAGTTGCAAAAGTAGAAGGTTCTTACACCAATGTTATGGGACTTCCAACAGCAAAAGTTTACGAATTTTTGACTACATTAGTTTAAAAAATTATTTATGTTTTCCTTTAAAGAGTATAGCCGCGAAATTTTTATTACCATAGTTCTTATTTTGGTATTAATAGTTCTTCGTGTTTTAATTGCCAATTTAATTAGACGATTTGCTGCTACAAGTCATTTGTTTGAACACCGCACCAACTTAGTAATTAAGTATATCAATATTTTGATGAATATCTTAATTACAACTAGTTTGATTGTTGTCTGGGGTGTGGAAACGCAGGATATTTTTATTACCATTTCATCAATTGCCACTGTAATTGGAGTTGCTATGTTTGCCCAATGGTCTATTTTAAGTAATGTAACTTCTGGAATGATTTTATTTTTCTCCTTTCCTTTTAGAATTGGAGACACCATAAAAATCCATGATAAAGATTTTCCTATCGAAGCCGAAATCGAAGATATTAATACCTTTCACGTTAGTTTAAAAACCAAGGAAGGAGAAAAGATTATCTTTCCAAATAATTTATTGCTGCAAAAGGGAATTTCAATAATTCCTGCGAAATACGAGGAAAGAGAATTCTTTGATTAAAAGTTCTAATGGGAATTGTATAACGCCGCGAAGAAAAGCTAGAACAGAAAAGAGCAAATAAAGTGTAATATTTGTTTTATAAATTCAGCAAAATCTTCAAAAAAATGAATCGGCCAATTACTTTACCTTTTTATGCAAAACTTTCGTTTATACTTGTTACCTTAATTAGTTTTGCCTTTATCTTTTGTACCGGAAAAGATATTATTACTCCAGTTTTAATGGCTTTTTTATTTGCCGTTTTACTCCTTCCGATTTTCACTTTTTTAAATACAAAATTTAAATTTCCTAGACACCTTGCAGCAATAGTCTGCCTTTTGATTTTTTTATCTTTTATTGTCGGAATTTTAGTTTTCATTTCCTATCAGGTCACTTATATGGCCAATGATTTTGGAACCATAAAGAAAAATGCTAACTCTTTTATCATTGAAATTCATAAGTTCATTAGAGAAAATTTTCAAGTAAGTATAGGTGAGCAAAAAAAATATCTGGACACAGTTACCAAAGATTCTGTTAAAAATGGGCAGGCTACAATAATTTCTTCCATAATATCTATAAGCGATGTTCTTTTGGACAGTACTATTATTGTAATTTATACGTTTTTGTTTTTGATCTATAAAGAACATTTTAAATTGTTTTTAGCAAAGTTGATAAGTTCGCAGAATCATACTGTTTTAAAAGATATTCTTTCGCAGATAAAAGTTTCTGTAAACAACTATATTGTTAGTTTAATTATTGAAATGCTTGTTGTTTCTGTACTTACAGGTCTAGGTTTATGGATTATAGGCATTAAATATTTTATACTGCTTGGACTGATAACAGGTATTTTAAATCTAATTCCTTACATAGGGATTTTAATTGCGGGAGTTATTACCGTTTTAGCTTCTTTAACCGGTTCAGCAGATACGTCTGTGATTTTAGGAATTCTAATCGTGAATATAATTGTTCAGTTTATTGACAATAATTTACTTGTGCCGTTAATTATTAATTCTAAAGTAGAAATCAATGCATTTGTTTCTATTATGGGAATCATTGTTGGAGGCGCTGCAGCTGGAATCGCGGGCATGTTTTTAGCCATTCCGCTTTTAGCTATTTTAAAAATTATATTTGATCGAATTGAATCCCTTTCGCCTTGGGGTTATTTAATGGGAAATCATGTACCGCGGAAATTTAGATGGAGAACCAGAAAAGCAGCAGTTAATAATTAAATAGAAAATCTATTTATTCCTTATATTCTTAAACACTCAAACTATTAGACGAAAATTACCGAATGTCTTTAAATAAAAAAATACTATTTTTTCTTTTGTTATGCTTTTGCTTGCAAGGCGTAAACGCGCAAGTAGACAATACTCAGAAAGAGAAAAAAAAGGATAAAGACAGCACGGAAATTTATACCAAAATTCGAAATTATTCTAAGAAAAATAAGTTTACGCAGACTATGCATAAAATATTTTTCAGATCTAAAAAATCAAAGAAAAAAGAAGAACTTTTGGTAAAAATAGATTCAACAAATTATGAAGGAAAAATTATTCGAAGAATAAATATCATCACATTAGACCCCTTTGGATATTCTGTTGCAGACACAACTCAGATGCCTAAAAACTGGGGTGAAAGAACTGGTAATAAACTTCATTTAAAAACAAAAAAAATAGCGATTTACAACTTATTGCTCTTTAAAAGAAATACGCCTTATAATACTTATAAAGTTTTGGAATCTGAGCGTTTAATACGTGCACAGCGCTATGTAACCGCAGTTCGTATTTCTAATCAAACTGTAGGACAGGCATCAGATTCTGTAGATGTTACTATTCGTGTTTTGGATTCTTGGAGCACTATTCCCCGATTTTCTATTTCGAGTAACCAAGTTTCATTAGGGTTTAAGGAAAAAGACTTTTTTGGTTCTGGACAACAGTTGGAATATCGTTTTTCCAATCGCTTTGATGACGGCCGAAACGGTAATGAGGCAACATATACGGTTCCTAATATCAAAAACACATATATCAGTACTATTCTTCATTATAAAATGGATTTGGATAACAACTACATTAAAAGCATTGATGTAGAACGTGATTTTTATTCTCCTTTGACAAAATGGGCTGGCGGTGTTTATGTTGACGAATATTACAGAAGGGATACATTACAGGCTCCTGATCTTTCGTATGCCTATCAGCCGGTAAAATATAAATCTCAAGATCTTTGGGCTGGACGAGCTTTTAAATTATTTAAAGATAACCACGACGCTGTAACCAACCTGATAACAACAGCGAGGTTTCTAAACGTTAATTATACGGAATCTCCAACAGAAGTTTACGATCCTGATAATTTTTATTCTAGTGAAAAATTCATTCTCAGCGGTATTGGTATGAATACGCGAAAATTTATCCAGGACCGCTATATTTTGAGGAATGGACAAACAGAGGACGTTGCTACGGGAAGAATTTACGGCTTAACATTTGGTTATCAATACAAAAATACCATGTGGAGGCCTTATGTCGGAGCACAATTTTCTTTTGGTAATTATTATCGGTTAGGTTTTTTGAGTATGAATTTTGAAGCAGGAACTTTTTTTCATGAATCTAAAACCTATCGCACTGCTTTATTATTTGAATCGAATTATTTTACAAAATTGTACAGTATTGGAAACTGGAAATTAAGACAGTTCGTAAATCCGAAATTGGTAATTGGAATAAATCGTGATGATGTTATTGGTGATCAGCTTAATATTAATGAACAAAATGGTGTAGCAGGATTTAATACAGCATTATACGGAACAAGTAAAGCTATGTTATCACTGCAGACACAAACATATTCACCGCATGCTTTATGGGGATTTCGTTTAAATCCGTTCTTTAATTATTCCATTGCTGTTTTAGGCAGTCCTGAAGTTGCGATGACTAAAAGTAAGGCATATTCAAAAGTTACCTTAGGCTTATTAATAAGTAACGATTATTTGGTTTTTAGTTCATTTCAGCTTTCCCTCTCCTATTATCCAAGTATTCCGCCGCAGGGAGAAAACATAATTAAAACCAATACATTCGAAACTACAGATTATAGAATGCAGAATTTTGAACTTGCAAAACCAAGAGTCGTCGACTATAGATAATTCTTTTTTACAAAATTTTAAAAGTACTCAAAATAATTAATTATCAATATTTTAAGCGTAAAAAGTTTGCAGAATCATTCGTTGAAATGCATTTTTACCCGACAAAATGCATCTGCTTTATTTTTTTGGCACAATATGTGAATATCCGTAAACAAGATTAACATTTTAAAAATAAAACAAGATGAAAACGATAAAATTAGCAATCGCCGGATTATTTCTACTGGTTGCAAACGCCACGCAAGCCCAAGTTTCAATAAACGTTAATATCGGAAATCCACCAGCTTGGGGACCTGCAGGATACAGCGAAATGGAATATTATTATCTTCCAGACATTGAAGCTTATTATGATGTACGTGCTGCACAATTTATCTATTTCGGAAGAGGTAAATGGGTAAGAACAACTTATTTACCAAGACAATATAGAAACTATGATTTGTACGGAGGTTACAAAGTAGTTCTAACAGATTACCATGGTAGAACACCTTACACTTACTTTGACCGCCATAAAGTAAAATATTATAGAGGATATCACGGAGCACCGCAGAGACCTTTCAAACCAAGACCTGTATACGGTTACAATGATCGTCGCAATGATCGTAGAGATTACAAACATTATGACAAACACGACAAACATCATAATAAACATGACAGACACGATAGACACGATGATCGTCATGATGACCGTGATCACGGACGTGGAAGAAGATAAATGCTAAATATCTAATTTTCAACATAAGAGAGTATCAAATAATATGATACTCTCTTTTTTTTGCTAATTTAACTTGTATCTTTTGTTAAAATATTGTAATTTGAATATAAATCACTGAAAAACAATAAGTTTTAAAAAATTAACGCTTGTTTAATGTGAATCTGATATATATTTGCAGCGAATTTTAAAAATCCAAAAAGAAATTTTATGAAAAAGAATGTTTATTTGCTTTCATTTTTAGCAATATCTCTATTTATTGCTTGTGACAATAATGATGATAACAAAAACGACAACCAATCGTTGAATAACATTACTATTAATTCGGATCAAAACTCTTTAAGTCAAAGACTTGATTACACCAATTCTGGAGTAATTTCAGTTGAGAATAGTTCGGTAACAGGGAAATCTGCAGAAAGCACTATTACAACTTTTCCTTTAGTTCAAATTGCTGAAGTAAAACCACCAGTAGATGCTAACGGAAGAACTCTGCAAGCAAGTCACGTGAGTGTGAACGGAAATTATGCTTATGTTTCTTATATCACAAGAGGAGATGTGTATTCTGGAGCAATTGACGTGATTGATGTTTCTGACCCTTATAAACCTAAATTAGTTACTTCTGCTTTAATTCCTAATACAGACATTACTTCTATTACTTATGCTAACGGAAACTTGATTATTGGAGCAGCAAAAGATATCGATAAAGATCCTTTACTTGCTAATAATCCTGCGGTAGTTTTTAATATGCCTTTAAGTTCAGGATTACTTACTGATAAAGTAACGACTAATTATTTAGAAAGCAGAGTTACAACAGACGTAGCAGCTAACTCTTCTAATTATTTTGCTGTAACTGGAGATAACGGAAGCTTGTTTAAAATGAGCACATCTACAAAAGCAATTACTGGAAAAGCTGCTATGGCAGATTTACGTTCTATTGCTTTAACTTCTGATAAAGTTGTGACTTTGAGTGGCAGTAAAGGTGTAAACATTTACAACCAGTCTACTCTAGCATTACAAAAATCTTTTACAACATCTACAGATATAAGCGGTGCTAAAAGAACAATGGATATCGACGGAACAAAACTTTTGGTTTCTGAAGGTCCAAATGGTCTTGGAGTATATGACATCAACAGCGGTTCTAAATTACAAACAATTGGAATCACAGCTGCTGGTGAAGATAATGTTACCAACGCTGTTTCTGTAAATGACGGCTATGCATTTCTTGCAAATGGCGCTTTAGGACTTAATGTTTATCAATCTGGAACTCAATTAAGTTTATTAGGTTCTGTAGGAATTGCAGGTTCTTCAAACTACGTAAAATCAAGCGGAAACTATATTTATGTTGCAAGCGGAACAGGAGGTTTGAAAATCATTAAAATGGAAAAACCAAATACAACATTTGCAAGTTGTTTATCTTATGGTTTATACAATCAAGGAAGAGATCTAATTTTAAATTCAAATGAAATTAAATCATACCAAGGAGCAACAGCAATTAATTCGGCAATTGTAAATTCTGGTGCTGTATTAACACATTGCGGTGCAATATCTGTTTTAAGTAACTTAACGTTAAATAGCAACGGTACTTTTAATATGAGAGGAAGTTTATCTCAAGGTAAATTTTTACAGTCAACAGAACTTATTATAAATAATAATGCTTTATTACAAATTGAAGGTTCGGTTGTGATCTGGGGAGATTTAAGATTAAACAGCGGTGCTAAAATTAATTTTATCGGAAACGATTCTTCTATTACAATCTACGGAAAAGTTACAAAAGGAAGTAACGTTACCATTACAGGAACTTACAAAGACACAGAAAACAAGTTGAAATAAACAATAGTTAAATTTCAAAACCTAAATATTTAGAAAGCTGTCAGAACCAATCTGGCAGCTTTTTTTGTTTTAACTGCTTTAATTAAGGTACAATTATTGTGCGTTAACATTTCATTTAAATAATCTTCCATAAAATAATTAGTATTTTTGGGACAATTTCAGAAAAACAACTAACTCCGTACCATGCGAAAAATACAGATTCAAGTCTTTCTTCTATTTTTTATAGGTTTTCAAACTTCATTTGCACAACAACCTCAAAAACCAAATTCGGTTGAAATTTACAATCAAATTAAAAAATTAAACTTTTTAGGTTCTGTTTTATATGTTGCTGCACATCCTGATGACGAAAATACCCTAATGATTTCGTATTTAGCGAATGATATGAATGCCAGAACTGGTTATTTGTCTTTAACCCGCGGTGATGGAGGACAAAACTTAATTGGACCACAATTACGTGAATTATTAGGTGTTATAAGAACCCAAGAATTAATTGAAGCCAGAAAAATAGATGGCGGAGAACAGTTTTTTTCCCGTGCAAATGACTTTGGATTTTCTAAAAATCCAGACGAAACTTTGGATATCTGGGATAAAAACAAAGTACTCGCCGATGTAGTTTGGACAATCAGAAAATTTCAACCGGATATTATTATCAATAGATTCGATCATCGCTCACCTGGTACGACACACGGACATCATACATCCTCAGCAATGTTGAGTGTTGAAAGTTTTAAATTAACCAATGATCCAAAAGTTTATCCAGAACAATTGCAATATGTAAAACCTTGGCAGGTTAAAAGACAATTTTTTAATCCGTCTTGGTGGTTTTACGGAAGTCAGGAAAAATTTGACGCCGCTAATAAATCTAAATTTACCAAATTAGAAACCGGAGTTTATTACACTGGTATTGGAAAATCAAATCAAGAAATTGCTGCTTTAAGCAGAAGCCGCCACCAATCTCAAGGTTTTGGAAGCACTGGAGTTCGTGGTGAAGAAACTGAATATTTGGAACTTATTAACGGCGAAAATCCAAAAGACAGAGATAATTTATTTGACGGAATTGACACCACTTGGAATCGAGTTAAAAACGGAAAACCAATTGGTGATTTAATTACTTCAATTATTTCGAAATATGATTTTAGTAATCCATCTGCCAGTATTCCAGATTTAGTAAAAGCCTATTCTATGATAGAGGCTCTGGAAGATACACATTGGAAAACTATTAAATCTGCTGCTATTAAAAATATCATTGCATCTTGTTCAGGTTTATATCTTGAAGCGGTTTCAAATGAGCAGGAAGCAACTCCGGGAAGCACAATTAGATTGAGTCTTGAAGCTATTAACAGATGCAGTGTTGATATGCAATTGACAAGCGTAACAACATTGCCAGACAATAAAACTATAGTTCAAAACAGTATTTTAAAAAACAATAACGACCAGAGAATCAATCTTCAATTACAACTTCCAAAGACTATTGAATATACACAGCCATATTGGTTAAAAGAAAAAGCAGCAGTTGGAATGTACACAGTTTCTAATCAAGAAAATATTGGAATTCCGGATATTATCAGAAATGTAAAGGTTGTTTTTAATGTAAAAATAAACGGTGTAGAAATTCCGTTTGAACGAACTGTTGTTTACAAATATAATGATGGTGTAAAAGGAGAAATGTATAATTTCCTTGATATAGTGCCAGACGTTACGACATCAGTTTTAGAAAAAGTTTTGATTTTTAGAGACACTAAAAGCAAAATGATTCCTGTAAAAGTGCGTTCAGGAAAAGATGATGTAAAAGGAAATTTACAATTAGAATTGCCAAAAAGCTGGACTGTTTCTCCAAAAGAAATTCCGTTTGTTTTAGACAAAAAAGGAAGCGAACAAATATTTTATTTTGAAGTAACTCCTCCCGTTAACCCAGAAGAAGTTATACTGAAAAGTATTGCAGTTGTAGACAATAAGCGTTTTGACAAAGATCAAACGATTATAGATTTCAGCCATATTACAAAACAAATGGTTTTAAAGCCAGCCGAATCAAAATGCATTCGAATCGATTTAAAAACTTCTGGAGATGCAATTGCTTACATTATGGGGGCAGGCGACGAAGTTCCAGAAAGTTTAACTCAAATGGGATATAAAGTTTCGATCTTAAAACCAGAAGAAATTACACCAGAAAAATTAGATTCATTTAGTACCGTTATTACAGGAATTCGCGCCTACAATACAGTAAGTGCATTGGCTAACAAACAAAATATCCTTTTTAATTTTGTAAAAAGCGGTAAAAATATGATCGTTCAATACAATACTAACGGAAAATTAGTAACGGATAAAATCGCTCCTTATCCGTTAAAACTATCTAATGACCGCGTGACCGAAGAAAATGCAAAAATTACTTTTCTTGCACCGAATCATCCTGTTTTGAATACGCCAAATAAAATATCATCAAAAGATTTTGAAGGCTGGAAACAAGAGCAGGGTTTATATTATCCAAATGAATATGATGAAGCCTTCACTCCTATTATTTCTTCGCATGACAAAGGCGAATCTGCTAAAAATGGTGCCTTATTAGTCGCTCCATACGGAAAAGGATATTATATTTACACTGGTTTGAGTTTCTTTAGAGAATTACCAGAAGGTGTTTCTGGAGCTTATCGTTTATTATCGAATATTATTTCTCTTAAACAGCCAATTGAAGCTCCGAAACAAGACATAAAACAATAATTATGGAAGCGAAGAAAACAAAAAAATGGAAAAAAAGCTACACCTATGTTTTGGTCGCTAATGCAATTTATATTGCTATCTTTTTCTTAATCATGCAATTATACTCATAACCTATGCAGCTATTTGACTGGATCGTACTTATTGTAACCTTATTATTTATTGTTGGATATGGTTCGTGGAAAACCAAAGGCAGTAAAAATGTGGAAGATTTCATTTTAGGAAATAACGAAACGCCTTGGTATACTGTCGGACTTTCTGTTATGGCAACACAGGCTAGTGCCATTACATTTTTATCTACTCCGGGACAAGCGTATCACGACGGAATGGGTTTTGTGCAGTTTTATTTTGGTCTGCCAATTGCTATGATTGTCATTTGTTTGACTTTTATTCCCCTTTATCATAAAAGCAAAGTTTACACTGCTTACGAATTTTTAGAAAGAAGATTTGATGTAAAAACCCGTTCGCTTGCAGCTATATTATTTTTAGTTCAAAGAGGTTTAGGAACTGGTTTAACAATATACGCACCCGCAATTATTTTATCAGCACTTTTAGGATGGAACTTAACCGTAATGAACATCATTATTGGAGTTCTAGTAATAATATATACATTTTCGGGTGGTACAAAAGCGGTAAACGTTACGCAAAAACAACAGATGTTTGTAATCATGTCTGGAATGTTTATTACATTTTTCTTGATTCTGCATTATCTTCCAAACGATATGACTTTTACCAGCGCGCTTCACATTGCGGGCGCAAATGATAAAATGAATATTGTTGATTTTTCTTTTAATCCAGAAGAAAAATATACTTTTTGGAGCGGTATTACCGGCGGTTTCTTTTTAGCACTCGCCTATTTTGGTACAGATCAATCTCAGGTTGGGCGTTATTTATCGGGGAAATCAGTTCGTGAAAGCCAGATGGGATTAATTATGAACGGACTTTTAAAAGTTCCTATGCAGTTTTTTATTCTTTTAACTGGAGTAATGGTTTTTGTATTTTTTCAGTTTAATCCAGTTCCATTAAACTTTAATCCGAACAACAAAATTGCTATTGAAAAATCGGCATTTAAAGGAGAATATCAGGCTTTAGAAAAAAAACTTGAAAAACTTTCTGAAGATAAAAAGGTAATCAACTTATTGTATATCGATCAGTTAAACCAAGATTATGACAATCCGATCTTGCGCAAAGAATTAGTAGCTTTATCCAATAAAGAAAAAGATCTTCGCGATAAAGCAAAAGAAATTATTTCGAGAGCCGACAGCAATTCTGAAACCAACGATAAGGATTATGTGTTCTTTCACTTCATCCTGCATTATTTACCAAAAGGACTTATCGGATTGTTATTGGCCGTTATTCTTTCGGCAGCAATGTCATCTACGGCTTCTGGACTAACAGCTTTGGCCTCTACAACAGCAATTGATATCTATAAGCGAAACGTCAGTGAGAAATCGGAAAAGCATTATCTGAATGCTACAAAGTTTTTTACACTTTTCTGGGGAGTTGTTGCCATACTTTTCGCCTGCGTTGGAACTTTGTTTGAAAATTTAATTCAGCTCGTAAATATTATCGGATCCATTTTTTACGGTACGGTTTTAGGTATATTCTTAGTTGGTTTTTATTTACGAAAAGTTCAAGCAAAACCAATGTTTATCAGTGCGATTATCAGCCAGCTTACGATTTTTGTAATTTATTATTTTATGATTTACAGTCAGGAAAAACTAGGTTATTTATGGCTTAACTTTATAGGAGCAATTTTGACAATTGTATTAGCATTATTATTGCAGTTTTTGTTTTTTAAAGGGAAATCGAAATTTGAATTTCTAGATTAATTTCAAGAAAATATTGTTATAACTCATAGAAAAAAAGAAAAAAAATGCCTATAAAAGTTGAATATTTAATTACTTATGATATTAAAGGTCATACACTTGAAACTATTTCAAATTTTCAGCATTTATTAATGTCAAATTCTTTAATAAATATTGACAATAAAAAGTTAGTATTTGATAACACGGAATTCCTTTTTGAAGTAATAACTCATGAAATTACCGATAAAAAACAAAGAATTTTTAAAATTAACATTTCATGCATTGATATTTCATTGATGGAAAAAATGTCAGATTTGTTAAAAATAATTAGAGAATTTGCTAATCGTACTGAAGGAAAAATTACAATTCTATGGGATGAAATTTCAAACCATTACTCATCTCTCTCTTATCCTGAGATTAGCAAGATTGAAAATTTATTACGAAAATTAATAACATATTTTATGGTTACTAATTTTGGTTTTGAATGGACAAAAAATAGTATACCACTAGATTTAAAAAATGGAGTTAAAAAAAATAGAGATGTAAACAATTTTTTACATGATACAGATTTTATACAATTATCAGATTTTCTTTTTAAACCTTATGCTTCTAAAAATGTTGAAGTTTTATTTAAAGATATAAAAGATAGAAAACTTGAATCTACAATTGATTACAGTTATTTTGAACAATTTTTACCGAAATCAAATTGGGAACGATATTTTAACAAATTTGTTAAATATGAAGATGGTAGCTTAACGAAGAAATGGTCAAAACTCTATGAATTAAGGTGTTTAATTGCGCACAACAATTTTATAAATAAAAATCATTTTGATGAGATTAACGAACTAGTTAGTGATTTAACTGAAAAATTTGATAATGCAATAATTTCTATTGAAGAAATAATAGTTCCACTCGATGAAAGAGAAGCCGTACTTCAAAGTGTAATTAAAGCGCACAATGAAAAATTTTCAATATTTATTGCCGAATGGCAGGAAATTGTAAATGAAATTTTTAACCTTGCTAAATTAAAAAAAATTAAGTATAAAGAGGATGACCCAATTAGTGAGATCGTGCAGGAATTGATTAAAAATGGTGTAGTCACAGAAAATTTCTTTATTGAGCTAAAGCCACTTGGTGAATTTAGAAATAGGATTAATAATTTGAATGAAATTTTCGACGATTCGGAAATTGAAAAACACACCAAGTTGGCTTCTGATTTTCATTTTATGAAATTTATAATGGGAGATGATGTGAATATATAAATTATTGAATTAAGAAGACAAAAAAAATCATTTTAGAATAGTTAAGTCAAGCAATGCAAAAACTATTATTCACAATATCATTCCTTATCTGTTTTCAGGCGGAAAGTCAAAATACGGATGATAATGAAATAGTTCAAGACAACTTAATAGCAAATCAACTTTAAACAAAATGTTTCGAAAATTTAAATCAAGGATCTGAGATATTCGAGAAATATCCTTCACTTAGAAGCATGAATTTTGCACTTTAGCAGAATGTATGTTTTTATATTCTTATAAGGAAAGCGATATACAATTAGCGGCAGAAAAAAAATTGATTGGTATTGCTACTCAGTTGTACAATCAACGCACTCCCGTTTATCTAACTATGGGATTCGAAAGTTACTCATCTGCCCAAGAAAAAAATAAGGATTTAAATGATGATAATTATCTCGTTTACATTAGCTATGGAGAATGTACAAATCCATTTTTTTTGGTTAAAGCCGCAGAAATTGTCAATAAGCAAACTATTTTTCTAATTAATCAATCTGCCTACAAATAATCCTACTGCCCTAGCCCTGATGGAAGCGGCATCCTTTTGTGCCGGTCACAAGGCTTCTGGAGGCACAAAAGATACAGCGGAGAGCAGGAAACAGTTTCTAAATGTTATACTTCACATTCCGTAAATTAGAAAAAACAATTCTTCTACTTTGTAAGTAAAAAGTACTATTTTAGTCCTTTGAAAAATAATCTTTTCAAGATTAACCAAAAACGATCTTAAACCAAACCAAAGTTGTAAATGAAAATTTCAGACGATTTAGAAAAGCTATTACCATTTGGTTATCTTTTCCTCATTTTAATGGGAATACTAAAAGATAGTATTTATTATTATCAATTTGGAATTAATATTTTAAGATACTCCACGATTATGGATGTTTTAATTAGTCCAATAGCTGAGTTTACTTCAAATCCAATTATTTTAAGCGCAATTATAATATTATTTATTCTGCATTTTTATCTGCCGTCATATTTAGCTAAAAATAAAGACAAAGCATCTGTAAAAAAGGCTTTTGAATTGAAGTCAACAGATGAATTATCTCCAGAGGAAACTAAAAACTATTACAATGGAATTGCCATAAAATCTCTAGTAATCTTTTTGTTATCATTTTTTGTAGGCTACGGATTTGCCGGAGGTTTTTTCACTAAGAAAAGACTACATAACAACAAGTTAGAATATAAGTACAAGTTAGATTTTAATGAAGATGAATCTAAAGAAATATATTTATTAGGAAACAACAGCCTGTACTACTTTTATTTCATTAAAGGTGATAAAAAAGTAAAAATCACACCATTAGCATCAATAAAAAACTTAGAATTAACTGAAAACAAAATGATTCCTTAAGTACTTAATTTTCAAATAACATCATTATGAAAGACTTAAAAAAATACAGCAATAAAACCAAAGCTGCTTTTGTTCTATTAATAGTGATGCTGATCATTTTATTAGGAAACTTTAATACGCTACGAAATTCTAAAAACGTAAACGATAATATCAATGCGATTTACAAAGACCGACTGGTTGTGGCGCATTATATTTTTCAATATTCTAAACAGCTTCATTTTATAAAGGCAGAAGCTGAAAAACTAGATCTGAGCGATAATATTAAAAAAAATGAAATCATACATACTTTAGACATCGTACATAACATCGATGATTTGTATGCCAAAACGGTTTTAACCAGTAAGGAAAAACAACACTTTGATGCTTTCTTAAGTTCTTGTAAGGAAATTAATAATCAGGTTGAGAATAAAAACTGGGGGAAAATTGCCAATTCTTGTTCCGAAGCATTAAAAACTTTAGAATCATTATCTCAAATTCAAATTGAAGAGGGAAAATCTAAACTTGCAGCTGCTAATGCGATGTATGGTAAAAATAATAGTTTGGGGCAATTACAAATTGCTCTTCTTATCATTTTGGGTGGCATTACTTTTTTTCTTCTAATCAAGAAAATAAAGAAAACCATTAAAATTCCAGAACCGCCGAGTATGAATTAATTAAAATTCCATTTTTTTATCCCGAAACTTCGGGACCAAATTCCAAAAAAAAACTGCCTTTTAATGCAATCCTCATAAGTAACCAAAAAGTTCGTAAGGCTTTTGGACAGAGAAAATTTTAAAAAAAAGAAGCTGTAAATAAACTTTGTGAACTTTGCGTAAACCTTGTGTGCTTTGCGGTAAAAAAAAAGCGAAAAAAAATTCCAAAACCCGAAAGCTTTGGAATTTAGAATTTTATAATTGAGATTTATAATTTGTAAAAATTATTATCTGCTCCACTCAGCGATACTGTCTTTATTTAATTTTACGTAATCGGCATTGTTTGCTGCTTCTGCAGATGCCAAAGAAGCTTTTGCTGTTTCGATAGCTCCTTTTTTATCACCTTGTTTTGCTTGAATCTGCGATTTTAATCTCGTAACATAATAGGGTTTTTCTGTACTCAAATCAAGCGCCTTGTCTACATAAGTTCTTGCTGTTTCGACATTTCCGTTTGATTGAAACAAATACTGTGCTGCACCATAATAATCGTTCCAGCTTGGACCTGCCAAAGTTTTTTCTATACTTGCGATCGCCGTTTTTGCCGTTGGAACTTCAAATTTTAAAGCTACATGAGAGTTTTCCCAAGCCATTTCTAAATAACCAAAATTAGGGTCCAATCCATTAATTCCGATTGTAAATGTCTCAACAGGAGTTGGTAAAGCATCTTCTTTTACAGTAGTTTTTAAAGCTACATATGCCTCACTCCAGCTTTCTGGTAATCCCCAATTATCTGTGGAAAGATAAAAAATAACGTCCCAGCTTTCAATTCTTGGAACTGTATAAATTGCATATTTTCCTTTCTTAAGCGTTTTTCCATCGATAATTACATCGTCGCTGAAGTTAATGATCGTATTTTCGTTTGCACCAGTTCTCCATAGTTTTCCAAACGGAACCAAATTCCCGAAAACTGCTCTCCCTCTTGCTCCTGGCCTTGAATACGTCACTTCAACATCTGTTAAACCAACAGTTTGTTTGATATAACCTTTCGGACTTGCTTGTGGCGTTTTTACTTGTGCTTCTGATGCTAACGGCGCTAAGATCAGGGCTAATGCAATAAGTAGTTTTTTCATTCTTGTGAGTTTTTTTGTTTTGTTCAAATTTACAAATTCAATAAGCGAACAAATGTTAAATTTTATATAATTCAGGGTTTTAGCTGTGATATTTTTTCAGAATTTAATTCGTTAAAATGATCTATGACCAAATCTGCTTCTTTTAAATCCTGCAGCTTAGAATGCTCGCTTTTGTATCCTACACAAAATATTCCAGCCGCTTTAGCAGCTTTTACGCCGTTTGTGCTGTCTTCAATTATTATACATTCTTCTTTTGGTGCAATAGAAAGTGAAGCAGCATGAATAAATATCGCTGGATTTGGTTTTGACTGCGGAAAGTCTTCACCACTCACAATATGTGTAAAATACTGATGCAGGTTGAATCTCGTAAAAACACGATCGATAGTAACTTTCGAAGCCGAAGAAGCTAAGATTAATTGCATTCCGTTATTGTACAAATCTTTAATTAGATCTTCAACTCCATCCAAAAGATAAAGATCTTCTTTAGTATCAAAAGCATCATTAAAAATATTGCGTTTTCTCTGGATCAAATCTTCCACTTCCTGCTCTACAGATGGAAAATAACTTTTTAAAGTTTGAAATGTGTTTCTTGTCGAAAACCCTGTAAATGATGTGTACATCTCCTCTGGAACTTCGATATTTAACTCCGAAAATTGTAGATAATATGCGTAACGATGAACTGGCTCTGTATCTACAATTACGCCATCCATATCAAAAATTACTGTTTTAATCATTTTTTTTTAAGGTACTAAGGTTCTAAGGAACAAAGGTTCAAAGGTTTTTGCTTTCATACTGAAAACTGCGACTGCGACTGATTACTTCTTAAGCAAATGTCTAATTACTGTCTCAGCTGCATGTAAACCAAATAATCCTGGCATATAGCTGTTTGTTCCGTAAAAAGACTTTTTAAAGTTTTTTCCGTCGGTTAATTTTAAGCTTCTTTCGTCTTGAATTTCAGAAGAGAAAACTACTTTCAATTTATTGATTTTTGCTTCTTTCAAACGCTTACGAATTGTTTTAGAAAAGTAGCAGTTTATAGTTTTAGAAATATCAGTTACTTTAACCTTAGAAGCCAGCATTTTACCACCTGCACCCATACTGCTGATGATTTTTACTCTTTTTCTTTTAGCAGCAATAATCAAATTTAATTTTGGAGTGATACTGTCAATGCAGTCCAAAACATAATCAAATTCTGGAGAAACAATTTCAAAAGCACGTTCTGGAGAAAGAAATTCCTGTACACGCGTCAAATTTAGTTCTGGGTTGATATCCATCAATCGATCGCCGACAATTTTAATCTTTGGCTGCCCAACTGTTGAATGCAAAGCCGGTAACTGACGATTGATATTTGTAATATCCACAACATCACCATCTACAATAGTCATATTTCCTACGCCCGCTCTTGCTAAAAACTCAGCTGCAAAAGATCCAACACCGCCTAATCCTACTACTAATACATTTGAATTCTGTAAATTATTTAATCCTTCTTTTGTAAATAAAAGCTCAGCTCTTTCTGTCCACTCTGCCATATACTCTATTATTGTTATTTTTTTATATGTTTGTTTTATTTTGTTTCAAGTTTCAGGTTTCAGGTTTCAGGTTTCAGGTTTCAGGTTTCAGGTTTCAGGTTTCGTGTTTCAAGTCTGTAAGGCTGAGCGAAGTCGAAGCCCGATTTCTTATTGGTATGAACTTAAACTTTTCTCAGGGTGAAAAATCACATTTAACTTTTTACCACTTACAATTCCCTATCCAAAAACACTTTTATAATTACTTGAAATAATACTTTGTAATTCTTTTAAATTTAAACTTTTATACTCTGAAGCCAATTCATAAACCATTTGAATCGATTCTTCCATTGTATCGGTTTCTAAAAAGAAACGATCATTTGGAATATTTTGAAAAACAGTTTTTAAATCTGGATTTTTCAATAAATATTTTCCAAAAGAAAGATAAAATCCTGCAGCAATCAATTGGTCAGCAACCTGTTTATTTTTCGAAAATCCGTGAATTATCATTGGAACCGTGATTTTCAACCTTTTCTTAATTACAATTATTTCCTGAAAAGCTGCGACGCAATGTATTACAATTGGTTTTCTGAATTTTTCTGCTAATGTTAATTGTTTTTCAAAAACTGAAATTTGTAAATCGAGCGGAATATCAATCTTCTTATCCAATCCGCACTCTCCTATTGCCAGACAATTTTTAGTTTGCAATTTTTCTTCTATAATTGTCAGATCAAAATCTATACGATTTTCTTCAATATACCAAGGATGAATTCCGATAGAATAAAATGCAATTGAAGCATCAAACTCTTTCGGATATTGATTAACCAATTCTAAAACATTGGATTGATTGGTAAATTGATGGGTATGACAATTAAAATATTCCATTAATGAAAGGCTTTCACGCCAGCTTTAATTTCAATTTTTAAATCATTTTCTAAAGGTACAAGCGGGCAGGAATATTTGTAATTATACGCACAATACGGATTATACGCCTGATTAAAATCTATTGCAATTGTGTTTCCTTTTGGAATTTCCAAATCGATGTAACGACCGCCAATGTAGCTTTGTTTACCACTTGTTAAATCTGAAAAAGGTAAAAAAAGATGGTTTTTATATTTTTCTTGTACTATAAGCTCTAAACTTTGGTAAACAGCAAGCTGAAAGGCTTTGCCATTTATTTTAAAATGTAAAGTGCCGTATTTAGTATATTTTGGGGTACGAGTTCCAGAGGTTTTCATTTCAAAAACTTTTCCTCCCTTAGCTTTTACTAAAGTCGCATTCACAAAGTAAGTTTCAGAAATTGGAAAAAAATCTAAGCTTTTAAATGTTTTTAAATCTTCTGGCAGTAACGGACTTGTCTTAGGATCAGCATATTCTGAATTAATTTTCTTTTGAAATTTTTCAGCATCACTTTTACTAAACTTTTTTTGACCAAAGCCAAAATTAAATACCAACAATAAAGCTAGGACGTTTATAGTTTTCATCTTAGAAATTTTATGCAAAAATAGTTCAAAAGTAACAAAACAACAACCACTTAACGAGACAAAGTTTCCTAACTTTGTGACGATAATCTATCACACAAAATGCTTAAAACCGCTTTTACCCATTACATCAATAATTTTAGAGGATTTACAAGAGAAATTTGGATTCTTGCCATTATCACTTTTATCAATCGTGCTGGAACAATGGTACTTCCTTTTTTATCTAAATATTTAAAAGAAGATCTTCAATTTACCTATAATCAAGTCGGGTGGATTATGGTGGCGTTTGGTTTCGGTTCTATGCTGGGTTCTTGGCTTGGAGGTAAACTTTCGGATAAAATAGGCTTCTATAAAATCATGATTTTTAGTTTATTTACGAGCGGTGTTTCCCTTTTCTTTGTTCAATATATCACTACTTTTTGGGCGCTCTGCGTTGCCATGTTTTTATTAATGACCATTGCCGATATGTTTAGACCAGCGATGTTTGTTTCTTTAGGAGCATATGCAAAACCAGAAAATAGAACACGTGCATTAACCTTGGTTCGTCTTGCCGTAAATTTAGGATTTGCCGCGGGGCCTGCTCTTGGTGGCTTAATTATTATGGGAATGGGCTATTCTGGCCTTTTTTGGGTCGACGGAGCTTCTTGTATTATTTCGATTTCAATTTTCGCTGTATTAGTTAAAGAAAAGAAAAAAGCCGTTCACGATGATAAAACCGAAAGTGCTTCTGACGTAAAATCTGTTTTTCATGATAAAATTTTCTGGGTTTTCTTATTTGTGAGTTTCATTACTGCAATGATCTTCTTTCAGCTTTTTACCACTTTACCTTTATATCATAATGAAAAATTTGGACTAAGCGAATTACAAACTGGATTATTAATGACGCTCAACGGACTTTTAATTTTCTCTTTAGAAATGCCTACAGTTGGATTTTTAGAACGAAAAGCTTTTCCTAAAATCAGAATTATCATTGTTGGTTCTTTTATAATGGCTTTGAGTTTCTTCATACTTCTTATTAATTTCTGGGCGGGGATATTGGTCGTGAGTATGGTTTGTATTTCTATAGGAGAAGTTCTGACATTTCCTTTTTCGAATGCCTTCGCTTTGAGCAGGGCACCACGCGGACAAGAAGGACGTTATATGGCACTTTATACCATGAGTTTTAGTCTAGCTCATATCATCAGTTCGAAAGTTGGGTTTGAAATTATCACAAGACTGGGTTATCAAATCAACTGGCTGTTTATGGCTTGTATTGGTGTAATCGCAACTGGATGCTGCATTTGGATTAAAAATGCTTTAATTACCGAGAAAACTTCTTAAAAAATTCAAACACCTTAATTCACTATAATTCAATTAATTAACATTAAATTTGAATTACATTTCTGCGCTCAAAACTCAATTCAAACGTGATTTTTAGTTAAATAACTATTTTTATAGTTGCGTAACTAGAAAAATAGTTGTAAGTTTGAATTAAAATTAGAGATGATGCAGAAGTTAACAAACAAAGAAGAAGAAATTATGATGATTTTATGGAAGCTTAAAAAAGCTTTTGTAAAAGAAATTCAAGCAGAAATTACTGAGGACCAGCCCCACTATAATACTTTATCTACAATTGTTCGCAATCTAGAAGAGAAAGGATATGTTGGGCACAATGCCTTTGGAAATACGCATCAATACTTTCCTGTCGTTGCAATAGAAGATTATAGAAAAGGATTTATGAAAACGGCGATTGATAATTACTTTAATAGCTCTTATAAAAGTATGGTTTCCTTTTTTGCTAAAGAAGAAAAAATTTCAGCAGATGAATTGCGCGAAATTTTATCGATGATTGAAAATAAAAACGAAGAAAAATAATCTTGCTTATGGAAGCTCTTCTTATCTATATAGCCAAATCATGCAGCTTAATGTTGTTCTTTTATTGCGTTTATTATTTTTTATTGCGTAAAGAGACATTCTTCAATAGTAATAGATGGTTTTTACTATGCGGTTTAATTGTCTCAGCTGTTTTGCCTTTGTTAAATTATACAAGAGTTATATGGATAGATGCGCCAGCTTTAGGAAATTCTATTCAGTCGTCATTAATGGAAATTCCAGAAAAAGAAGTCTCAACTTTTAATTGGAGTCATACGATACTCCTTTTATATGGAATCGGTTTTTTGGCTTTTATCATAAAATTTGCGATAGATTTTTATAGCCTGAATTCTATTATTAAAGGAAAAAAAATACAACAGCAGGCCGATTTTAAATTTATAGATGTCAGCGAAAATATAGCTCCCTTCTCCTATTTCGAATATATTGTTTACAACTCATCATTGTATACCAGTTCTGAATTGGAGAACATTATAGAGCATGAAAAAGTACACAGTGACCAAAATCATACTGTAGATGTATTGATTTCTAGATTATTCAGTATTATTTTCTGGTTTAATCCAATTATCTGGCTCTATAAAAAAGCAATCACGCAAAACCTTGAATTTATTGCAGACAGCGAGGCAGCTAAAAAACTACAAGACAAAAAATCCTATCAATACACACTTTTAAAAATAACAACACACGAAAATTGTGTTGCAATCACCAATCATTTTTATCAATCATTAATCAAAAAACGAATTGTCATGTTAAACAAAAATCAATCAAAAAAGAAAAATTCTTGGAAGTATTACACTGTAATACCAGCTCTTGCAGCATTTGTTTTATTATTTCAAATTGAAGTAATTGCAAAAGAAAAACCTCAGACAATAAAAGAAACTACTGGAGAAACAAAAGCTGTAGATATCTACAAAATCCACAAGGGCTCTACAGATGCAGAATTATCAGAAATTAAAAATAAATTAAAAGAAATTCACAGTGTTAATTTCGAGGTTAGCGATATAAAAAGAGACGCTAAAAACAACCTAACTTCAATAAAAGTTGATGTTACAAGAGGTAAACAGCAAGCTCAATCTATTCAAACTGGAGATCAAACTATAAAAGATTTTGGAGTACTTATTATAACAGATCAAAAAGGAAACAAAACAATTGGGATTCAAACTTTTGAAGATTCAAAAAGTTCTAAAGCAAAAACTGGAGTAAGTAATAACATAACAACTCTAACTTCTGACGATGACTCTAAAAAATCAACAGATTCAAAAATCATAATAACCAACAACAACCAAAACACTAAAATAGAAACCAATGTTAACAGTAATTCTAATACTAGTACAAAAACTAACAGTAATACTAATTCAACTATTAGCACTATTGTAACCACAGACGACAATGACGCAGTTACTAAAATAACTACTTCTAACGGAAAAACAAATGTTGCTTTCTCAAACGGTTCTTCAAAGTTTAGTAAAACACAAGAATCTCCACTTATAATTGTTGACGGTAAAGAAATGCCAAGCACTTTTGACCTTGAAGACTTGAAAGCTCAAGATATTAAATCTATGTCAGTATTTAAAGGAATAAACGCTGTTTCAAAATATGGCGAAAAAGGATCAAACGGTGTAATTGAAATCGAAACCCGCAAATAAACTTTGTAATGCAAAAACTAACCAATAAAGAAGAAGAAATCATGCATATTTTATGGAAGCTGAAAAAAGCTTTTGTAAAAGAAATCCAAGCAGAGATTTTAGAAGATCAGCCGCATTACAACACCTTGTCTACCATTGTTCGTAATCTGGAAGAGAAAGGTTATGTTGCGCACAATGCTTTTGGAAATACGTATCAATATTATCCAATTGTAAGTATCGAACATTATCGAAAGGGCTTTATGAGTACTGCAATAGACAATTATTTCAACAGTTCCTATAAAAGCATGGTTTCTTTTTTTGCTAAAGAAGAAAAAATTTCAGCAGATGAATTACGAGAAATATTAGACATGATCGAAAATCCAAAAGAAGGTAAATAATCAAATACTATGGAGGCACTTTTCATTTTTATCCTAAAATCGAGCGGGTTACTGGCAATGTTTTATTTTGCTTATATTTTATTACTTCGCAAAGAAACTTTTTTTAACAGTAGTCGCTTTTTTCTAATCGCGGGATTAATAACTTCTGTAATTCTGCCTTTCGTAGTTTACACTAAAGTCATCTGGGTTGAAAAACCGGCAGCTCCAATAGTTTCAGAAAGAGTAATTGAGCATTTTTCTACTGCTGAGAATCATTACACTGCTGTTTCTTACGAGCCTCAATATACTACTGCAGCCACTGCTGAAGCAGAGCCGATTGAAGTTAACTGGGATTTAGTTTTAATTGCGGTTTACAGTATCGGATTTGCCATTTTTATAATAAAATTTGGACTTGATTTTTACAGCCTGAACACAGTTTTGAAAGGAAAAGAAATTCAACAGCAGGAAGATTTTAAATTTGTTGATATAAATGAAAATATCGCTCCCTTTTCTTACTTCGATTATATTGTGTATAACTCATCACTATACACTCCAACAGAATTAGAAAGTATTTTAGAACACGAAAAAGTACACAGTGATCAAAATCATACCGTAGATGTTTTGATTTCGAGAATCTTCTGTATTCTATTCTGGTTCAATCCAATTGTGTGGCTGTACAAAAAAGCTATTTTGCAAAATCTTGAATTTATCGCTGACCGCGAAGCTTCAAAAAAAATCAGCGACAAAAAAGCGTATCAATACACACTTTTAAAAATCACAACGCATGAAAACTGTGTTGCAATCACCAATCATTTTTATCAATCATTAATCAAAAAACGAATTGTCATGTTAAACAAAAATCAATCAAACAAAACCAATTATTGGAAGTATTACGCAGTAATTCCTGCTCTTGGTGCTTTTGTTCTTTTATTTCAAATAGAAACAATTGCTCAGGAAAAGCAGCAAAATGGAGCTCCAGCTATTGCAAAGGATTCAGTAAGAAAAACTGAGGAAACATTCAAAATTACTAAAAACACCAGCGATCAAGAATTAAAAGAATTGCCAGGAAAATTAAAAGCGAGCCATAATCTTGATATTGAAATTTCTAACGTAAAAAGAAATTCTCAAAAAGAATTAACCGCGATACAAATCAAAGTAAAATCAGAATCTGGTAAAAAACAAGCTATTGTTATTGACGGGGATGAAGCCATAAAAGATTGTGAATTTGCAATTGGAGCTGATGAAAACGGACAAAAATCAATTAATATTATTACAGATGGAAGTTTTTCTGTGCCTGTCATGATTAAAAATGAAAAAGTTATCGTTCGCCACAACGGTGACTCAGACATCATTCCTCCTACACCACCTGTACCGCCAGTTTTTCCATCTGGAGCCATGCCACCAGCACCAGCGTTTGATATGTCAAAAATGCCAAAACCTCCTGTTGCTCCAAAAAACATGAACGATAAAGCAGCTGTAAGTAAGTTCGAAAAAGAAATGGAAGCTTTTGAAAAGCAAATGGAAATTATCGAACCTCAATTAGAAGCTTACCAAAGACAAATTGAAACTGTAATGTCTCAAAGAGAAGCTGTTTATGAAAAAGAAATGGCTAAGTATGAAATAGCAATGGAAAAATTCAGCGCTGATATGGAAAAATTTAATTATAACTTTAAGTTTAAATTTGGAAATGATTCAGATTACGGCAATAGTAAAGAATATGAGCAAGACATGAAACAGCTGGAGCTTGATATGAAGCAGCATGAAAAAGACATGAAACAACATGCAAAAGATATGAAGCAACATGAGAAAGATATGAAGCAGCATGAAAGAGACATGAAAGCTTGGGAAAAAGAAAATAAAAAGGCTTAATTCATAAAATTTAGAGATTTACATAATTTACACCTTAAAGACTTTGGTTTAAACCCAAAGTCTTTTTTTTATATCTTTGAAAAAACAAATCTACTATGTATAAATTCTTAGCCAAACTCAATAAGATATTACTGCCAAGTTTTACCAAACAAGGCTTAGACATTGCAAAAGCAAAAAAATGGCAAATGGCTATTATTGGTTATCGTGCATATGTAACAAAACGTGCATTGGAGAATTAATTATTAGACACCCCTTGTCTATAAAACAGAAAAAATACTTTTTTCTGCCTTATCATTTATGAAAAATAAAGAAATAAACCTTCCTCCTGTCCCGGCAGTATTACTAGCAATTATTAGTGTGCAGTGCGGAGCAGCAATTGCAAAAACACTCTTTCCTGCAATTGGCGCGGCAGGTACCGCATCTATACGAATTGGTGTTTCGGCATTAATTTTATTATTAGCCTATCGGCCAAATTTAAAAGCAATTACCTCAGATCAATGGAAAATTGTGGTTCCTTATGGTTTATCTCTAGGAGCCATGAATTTAATCTTTTATTTCGCTATTGAAAGAATTCCGATCGGACTAGCCGTAACTTTAGAATTTGTTGGACCGCTTCTTCTTGCAATAGCAGGCTCAAAACGATGGGTAGATTATTGCTGGGTTCTGCTTGCTGCAATCGGAATTTTACTGATTGCACCTTGGACAAATGACCGCCTTGACCCTATTGGTATTTTATGCGCACTTTTGGCTGGAGCATTTTGGACAGCATATATTGTATTAGGAGGAAAAATTTCAAAAATAATGAACGGAGGCCAAGCCGTTTCAACAGGAATGCTGTTTGCCGCAATTTTAATTTTACCATTCGGTTTTATAGAAAACGGATTAGCAAATCTAACCCCAAAACTTTTCGGAATGGGAATTGCTCTTGCTCTTTTATCTAGCGCAATTCCGTTTACATTAGAAATGAAAGCATTAGGTCAGCTGCCTCCTCGTACATTTAGTATTTTGATGAGTTTAGAACCTGCAGCAGCTTCTATATGTGCTTTTATATTTTTACAGGAAAATTTAAGTTTGTACGAGATTTTAGCAGTAGTTTGCGTTGTAATCGCTTCTGCTGGAAGTACTTTGACTGCTAAAAAATAATTTCAAAAAATCTCAAAAATTAAAAATTCCAAATCCCATTTAAAACTTGGAATTTGGAATTTTAGCAATTAAGAATTTAAATTATATTATTTCTTCGGCAATAATACTGCATCGACTACGTGAATAACACCATTCGACTGATTAACATCTGCAATTGTAACTTTCGATTTATTACCGTTCTCATCTGTAATATATAAATCTTTACCTTTCATCCAAGCAGTAAGTGTACCACCGCTTACTGTTTTTAAAGTTGCTTTTCCTTTACCAGCTTTAATTGCTTCCGCAATATCAGATGAATTCATCTTTCCAGATACAACATGATAGGTCAAGATCGTTTGGAGCATTTTTTTATTTTCAGGTTTTAACAATGACTCTAAAGTACCTTTTGGCAATTTATCAAAAGCGGCATTTGTTGGGGCAAAAACTGTAAACGGACCTGCACCTTTTAAAGTTTCTACTAAATCAGCAGCTTTAACCGCAGCTACAAGTGTCGTGTGATCTTTTGAGTTAACTGCATTCTCGATAATATTTTTGTTAGGATACATTGCTGCCCCGCCAACCATTACTGATTTTTGAGCGAAAGAAGTAAATCCGAATGCTAATGCTAAAATTGCTGTGGCTAAAAATTTTCTAGTTTTCATAATTAATTTTTTAAGTTATAATCTCATTTACGGGGATATATTTCTTTTGGTTTTACGAAAAATGAAAATAATTCAAAACAACATTGATTTATTCTCAAAATACATTGTAAAACAAGCAATTGATGATAAAAAAATATTTTAGTTTTTTTATTAAACACAGAAGTTCGAATCCCTTTTATTCTTAAATTTAGATTCAAAACCTCTTTTTTATGAAAAATCTACCTCAAAAAGTAAGAAGTAAAAAGCTAAATTCAAGAGTCGATTTAACTGCAATGGTAAGTGTTTCCTTTTTGCTGATTATATTTTTTATGGTAACAATTGAGTTGGCGAAGCCTAAAGTTTTAGAATATGGAATGGCGGGTTGTGATGATTGCGATGAATATTTGGGATGTAGTCATGTAGACGAAAACCGTATATTGACAATATTACTAGATGATCATGACGAAATAATAACTTATTCAGGACTAATAAATTTTCCAATTGTAGCCCCAAAAAAAATCAATTATGGTAAAAAAGGAATTCGAAAAGAATTAATAACAAAAAATATAAGCATACTTGAATATTCTAAAAATTTAGGGAAACCTAAAAATGGATTAATTGTAATTATTAAACCAAGTAAGAAATCAAATTACGGAAATTTAGTTGATGTTTTAGATGAAATGACAATAGCAAAAATTGATACTTATGCCATAGTGAACGATTTTACTCCAGAAGAATCCAAATTATTAGCTGCTAATTAATAAAGTAAAATTTATGAAAAATCTACCCAAAAAAATCAGAAGTAAAAAGCTAAATTCAAGAGTTGATTTAACCGCAATGGTTAGTGTTTCCTTTTTGTTGATTATATTTTTTATGTTGGTTGGTGAATTATCCAAACCAAAAGTTTTAGATTTAAGTGCAGGCAATGAGTGTTGCGACTGTCCAGTTCCTCATTATGGAGAGAACAGAACATTTACAATCATATTAGGGCCAAATGATAAATTGATTTATTACGCAGGAATTTTGGCAATCCCAAAAATAGAACCACAGATAACCCAATATGGAAAAGAAGGCATTCGTAAAAAAATAGAAACTTATAACAATGCCGCTTTAAAATATGCTGAACAACTAGGTAAGACTGGTAGAAGTATTTCAGTTATTATAAAGCCAGCAAAAAAATCCAATTACGGAAATCTTGTAGATATTCTTAATGAGTTAAAAAGGGCTAATATTGATTCCTATGCAATTGTTCCTCAATTTACTCCAGAAGAAACAAAATTGTTAGCTGCCAAATAAATATCTTTTGAAACTATTACATTAGCCCTGATTGAGGTGGAAATCCTTTTTATTTTTTTTAAAATAAAAAGATTGAAGCGGAAAGCAGGAAGTAGCTCCTAAATAAAATACAATTTAAAAATTCCAATAGAAATGCGCTTCTGCCGAACTATCGGCATCACTCAGCGTGACAACCTGAAACCTGAAACCTGAAACCTGAAACCTGAAACAATCAAAACCTGAAACAAAATATAAGCATAAAAAAAAGTCCCACATTGCTGTGGGACTTTCTATTTAGAGGAAACTAAGAATTATTTTTTCTCAGTTTTTTCCATTTTAGCTTTTAAAGCAGCTAATACATCATTGTTATCTCCTAAAGTTGCAGCTGGTGCATTAGTAGTAGAGTTAGATGAAGTATTTTCAGTTGCAGCTTTCACATTTTTCTCTTCTTCTTCACGGAAGATAGCAGTGTGAGAAGCAACTACTCTTTTGAATTCTTTGTTGAATTCAATTACTTTGAAATCAGCAGTATCACCTTTTTTCAATTTCTTTCCGTCTTCTTTTTCAAGGTGACGAGTTGGAATGAAAGCAACGATATCATCTCCGAATTCTACAGTAGCTCCTTTGTCAACGATTTCAGAAATTTCACCATTGTGGATAGTTCCTACAGCGAAAGAATCTTCGTATTGATCCCAAGGATTAGCAGTAGTTTGTTTGTGACCTAAAGATAATTTACGTCCTTCAACATCTAATTCTAATACAACTACATCAAGTTTTTCACCAACGTTTACAAACTCAGATGGGTGTTTGATTTTCTTAGTCCAAGAAAGGTCAGAAATGTAGATTAATCCATCAATTCCTTCTTCTAATTCTACGAAAATACCAAAGTTTGTAAAGTTTCTAACGATACCTGTATGTTTAGAACCTACTGGGTATTTAGAAGTGATATCAGTCCATGGATCTTGAGTTAATTGTTTGATACCTAATGACATCTTACGATCATCTCTATCTAAAGTTAAGATAACAGCTTCAACAACATCTCCAACTTTTACGAAATCTTGAGCAGAACGTAAATGAGTTGACCATGACATTTCAGAAACGTGGATTAAACCTTCAACACCTTCAGCAACTTCGATGAAAGCACCGTAATCAGCGATTACAACTACTTTACCTTTAACTTTATCACCAACAGTTAAGTTAGCATCTAAAGCATCCCATGGGTGAGCGTTTAATTGTTTCAATCCTAATTGAATTCTTGTTTTCTCATCATCGAAATCAAGGATTACAACGTTTAATTTTTGGTCTAATTCAAGAACTTCACTTGGGTGGTTGATTCTACTCCAAGAAAGGTCAGTAATGTGAATTAATCCGTCAACACCACCTAAGTCAATGAACACACCATAAGAAGTAATGTTTTTAACAACACCTTCTAATACTTGTCCTTTTTGTAATTGACCGATGATTTCTTTTTTCTGTACTTCAATATCAGCCTCGATAAGAGCTTTATGAGATACAACTACGTTTTTGAATTCGTGGTTGATTTTTACCACTTTGAATTCCATCATTTTGTTTACATATACATCGTAGTCTCTAATTGGCTTAACGTCAATTTGAGATCCTGGTAAGAACGCCTCGATACCGAATACGTCAACAATCATACCTCCTTTAGTTCTACATTTAACAAAACCGTTAACGATTTCTCCAGTTTCATTAGCTGCAATAACTCTATCCCAAGATTTGATAGTACGTGCTTTTCTGTGAGATAATACTAATTGACCTGTTTTATCCTCACGGATGTCAATTAATACTTCTACTTTGTCACCTACTTTTAAATTTGGGTTGTAACGAAATTCGTTTAAAGAAATAACACCTTCAGATTTAGCATTGATATCAACGATAACGTCTCTATCTGTAATTCTAACAACAACTCCTTCTACTACTTCTTCTTGATCTGTAGCGATGAAAGTTTTTGATACTAGTTCTTCAAACTCTTGTAAGTTTTTCTCATCTACTGCATCAATTCCTTCTTGGAAGTTATGCCAGTTAAAATTTGCTAAAAACTCTTCTTGTGATTTTGTTTGTTCAGACATGCTGATAAAAAAATTTGTATTCTGTTTTTCTCGAGTTTCTCTATGCGATAGAAAATACAGAAGTTGTTTTACATAAATGGTTGATTCCTAATGGAAACTCTTCTCTGCCAAAAGGACTGCAAAATTAATACATTTTTCTGAATTAACAAAATAAATCCGATTGATTGTTAGGCAATTATTCAAGAGCAGAAAATTTTGTTTTTTTTCAAGACTTCACACGTTTTTAACCTTAAGAAAATAAATACCAATTATATAAAAGTTCCTTAAGCGTATCAAATACTTCTTTCATGGTGTAAAGAAAATAGATACTTCCTAAAATTAAAAATGGAAGGCGTTTGTTTTTATCTTTTAGTGCAAAAGAAAGAGTGATTGGTACAATTGACCAAAATAACAAACTAGGATAATTAATTGACTTGTAAAACTTATAAAAAACTTCTGAATTAATAAACTCTGCGGCAACTTTATATATTAATACATTAATCAATGTAGAAATTAATACGAGCTGAATTATAGAATCTGCATTTGAACAATCCTCATCTTTAGATTCAAATTTTGGATTTTCACCGTATTCATTTTTTTGCGAATCACCATTTAAAATCAATAAAATAAATAACCAAATTCCACCAAAAAAAGGAATTAAACACAATAAAATCATCCAGCCGCTTTTGCCAACATCGTGAAGCCGTCTAACAGTTACAGCAATACTTGGGACAAATGAAGTGACAGCATATAATATGCAAAACCACCCGAAAGGAAAGAAATTTAAACTTAAGCGAAAAATCGCATCTATTATAAATAGTATTGTTGCAAAACTAAAATTATAAAGCGAAAACATCCAATATTCACTTCTTCGTGCTCTGCCTTCAAAATTGAAGTAGTCCCTAAAAACTTTTAAATACCAGTTCATATAATCTATCTATAAAAATGCAAATATATAGTATTTTTCTTATATTTTAAAATGAATAATATTTAGTTTTACTAAAAAAAGAACTTAACAAATGGAGAATGATGAATTAAAATAAAATAGCGTATAGTTTTACAATTTATCTAGTTACTGGCGCGAAAAAATTATTCCAAAAAACTATTAAAAAACAAATTAAAGAAAACAAAACCACCAACAAAGTAGAATAAAAGAAAAGAAACCTTCTTTTACCATACTGAATCACAAAAGTTTCAGGATCGATAAAATGCTTTATGAAAACAATAGGAGAAATTTCTAACTCAGGTTTGAAATGTTTAACACCTAGCAAAAAAGTCCGAATTAATTGTATTCTATTATAATAGAATGCATAAAAAATATGATTTCCCTGAAAAATTTCTTTAATCATTACTTCCTCTTTATTAAATAAAATATAGAAACAGAAATATGCGCGAATCCCTCTAAGTGGATACTCTATCGTAATGTCATATAGATCATTTCCAAAGCCAGGTGTGTGTGTTTTCTTTTTTACAAAGTTTTTCCAAGCTATAGTTTTAACAACTTTCTTATTAAATTTATTATAATAGTGAATACCTTTTTCATCAATACTTATTGCTGTGTATATCTTCTTCCAAACATCAACTGCATGAACTATAATAAAAATAATAGTTACTAAAAGCAGTATCGTAATACATACTGCCGCTAACACATTATTCTCATTTAAAAAAACAAATACAGATGCGACAAGCAGTACAAGAGGAAATATACATAACACACCAATACTATAATTTATTACTGTTAGCGGAATCGATGTTATCGGCTCAAAAGGAGGCAGCTGACACTTCTTATTTTTTTTCATATTATAAGTACAGAAAATTAAGAAGCAAATAGTATTACAAAAAACAAAGCCATTGCAAATATTATCATAACTAGACAAGCCACTACTACAGCGTCAGTTCTTCTACCATAATCAATTTCAAAAGTTTTTGGATTAATATAATGTAATCCATATGCTAAAGGATGAATTCTAAGATCTGGTCTAAAATGTCTAATTCCTAATAGTAAACTTCGAACTAAATCTAATCGATTGGAATAAAAAAAACTAAAAATATGTTTTCCGTGAAATGTTTCTTTGTGAAGTGATACTATTCCATTTTTTTGCACAAACCAGTAAAATAATACTTTGCCTCTGTTTGCCACTTGAGAAGCAACATCATAGTTAAAATAACACGAATCTGTCCTTCGGTTTAAAAAATATGTAGATCCTTCGAATTTATCAATTGATTCAAAATTTTTCCACAATATTTCATCAATCATTTTTCCTTTAAATTTATTGTAGTATTTAATACCTTTAGAATCTATAATTATTGTTGTATAGCTTAAGGTATTTTTAATATAGTAGAAGCTTATCAAAAATAAAGGAATACCAATAAAAATATAACCAAAAAGTTTTTCTTCATTGATACGAATAAAAAAAATTGGGACAAAAAGTCCTATAGATATAAGTAAACCAAATATCATCGTCAAGCCATAACCAAAACTCGTAATTTTTGATGTTACGGAAGTGATGGATTCAAAAGGCGGTAGATATTGCTGCTTTTCCATAAATTAAAATTGTACGAAAATACTTTAATTTAGTGATTTTGCAAAAAAAATCCCGTTTTTATTTTTATAAAAACGGGACTTAAAATATTTATAGGAATCATTAATGACTCAAATTCTCAATCTCTTTTGGATCGTGTTTATGTTTAAATAAAACAGCAAATGCAATTGCAATTACCAAAGCATAAATAGCAAATGATAACCAGATTGTATGCCAGTCTTTCATTAACACTGGATTTGTAAAAGTACCTTCAGTAGAAATAGTGTTTCCTTGGCTTTTTACAAATTCAGCCATTTTTTCATTAGCCGGATCAGTTTGTAAAAATCCTGCTAATTCGATTGTGCTATTAAATGATTTTGTAAAGAAACGATCGATTGCCCAGCCAGAAGTTAAACTTCCTAAAACTGCTCCTACTCCATTGGTCATCATCATAAATAAACCTTGAGCAGATGAACGAATTTTAGAATCTGTATTACTTTCTACGAATAACGAACCTGAAATATTAAAGAAATCAAATGCCATTCCGTAAACGATACAAGAAAGAATAATCATCCATAAGCCTTGCACAGGATCGCCAAAAGCAAATAATCCGAAACGTAAAACCCAAGCCAGCATACTAATAAGCATAACCTGTTTAATTCCGAAACGTCTTAAAAAAAATGGAATTGCTAAAATAAATAGCGTCTCAGATACCTGAGATATCGACATTATGATCGTTGAATACTGAATTACGAATGAATCTGCATATTTTGGAAAATGTTTAAATTCATCTAAAAACACATCTCCATAAGCATTTGTCAATTGAAGCGCTCCTCCTAAAAACATAGAAAAAACAAAAAACAAAGCCATTTTATAGTTTCCAAATAATTTAAAAGATTCCAAACCAAGAGTCTCAATCCAAGTTGCGTTTTCTTTAATTAAGCGCTGTGGTTCACATTTAGGAAGTGTAAAAGAATAAAATCCTAAAATCAAAGCCCCAATTCCAGCAATATAAAACTGATATTCAGTTGCTTTGCTTCCGCTTAAATTTGTAATCCACATTGCTACAATAAAACCAATTGTTCCCCAAACACGAATGGGTGGAAAATCTTTTACTATATTTTTATTGTTAAGTTTTAAAGAAGTATATGAAATTGAATTACTTAAAGCAATTGTTGGCATATAGCAGCACATTGCCAAAAGCATTACAGCAATAAAGGTATCTGGAGTAGTTACCTGCGCAATTGCGAATAAAACAAAAGCATAAAGAATATGCAGACCTCCGTATAATTTTTCTGCATTTACCCATCTATCAGCAATAATACCAGTCAGCGTAGGCATAAAAAGAGATGCAATTCCCATGGTTCCAAAAACTAGCCCAAATTGAGTTCCTTCCCAATTTTTTGTACCAAACCAATAATTTCCAATTGTAATAAGCCAAGCTCCCCAAACAAAAAACTGAAGAAAGCTCATTACGATTAACCTGTTTTTAATTCCCATATACGAAATTGTCTTTAGTAAAAATGAAGCGGTAAAACTACCATTAAAAATAATATCTACAAAAAATTATATCGTTTTAACAACATCATTTACTAATTCTAAAACTGCCGCAAACTGTTCTTCTTTATTTAAGTAAGAATTATCTATTTCTATTGCATCATCTGCAATTACCAAAGGAGAATCTTCACGATGTGTATCAATATGATCTCTTTCAATCACATTTTTTAAAACATCTTCATAAGAGACATTATCCCCTTTTTGCTGTAATTCATCAAAGCGTCTTTGTGCTCTGGTTTCGGCGCTTGCAGTCATAAATATCTTAAGTTCTGCATTAGGAAAAACAACTGTTCCTATATCTCTTCCATCCATTACAATAGCTTTGTTTGTTCCCATTTCCTGCTGTTGTTCTACCAATTTAGAACGAACTTCAGAAACTTCGGCTACTTTGCTGACAAAACTTGAAACCTCAATTGTTCTAATTGGTTTTTCAACATTTTCACCATTCAAATACATTTCAGCAAAACCCATTTCTGCGTTAAACCTAAATTCTAACTGAATATTTGGCAAAGCATCAATTAAAGCTTTCTTATCAAAAAAATCAGACCCAATCATATTATGCTGCATTGCAAAATAAGCAACAGCACGATACATAGCACCAGTGTCTACATATACATATTCCAGTTCTTTTGCTAATTGTTTTGCTAAGGTGCTTTTACCTGTTGATGAAAATCCATCGATAGCAATAGTAATTTTTTTCAATTTTTTAATTTTAAATTTTTATTCAATTATGGGCTAAACGTTAGTAATAAATACTCATCAAAATATCCGATTCAGAACTATCAATTATTTTGGCTATTCTTTCAAAATATTTTTTATTTACCATTGGACAGCCATAACTATTGCAAATGTAGCCATCTTTCTCTTTATATGGAACATCATAATAGTAATGAAAAACAATATCTCTTTTAAATGCATTATTATTAGTTGTATCTAATCCGTACAATTTATAAGCTTTTCCAAACTTTCCTACATAATTACTCCCAATTGAATATTTTCCTAATGAAGTTTTTAGTGAATTGGGAACGTTACCAAATCGAAGTTTGCCTTTTATTCCAGTTTCAGAACCAGAACCGTGAGCAACCAATCCCTTATCTATAATTTTATTCGCTTTTAAATCATAAACAAAAAAGCGATTTTTACCCGACGGGATTTTCATATCAATAAAAAACGCAATTCTATTGTTATATCTAGAATTCGTTTTTATAAACTTTTTAATTTCTAAAACTTGAGATTCTATTCTTTTTTTATCTAAAGAAGTTAGATTCTCATTACTTTTATTACATGTTAAATAGTACGTGGCAAAAGCCAGAATAATAAAAATGCAAACAAAAATTATTTTTTTTATCATTAAATCTCGCAAAAAAGCTTTTCACTATCGAAAACCATCCGGGTTTTGATAATAAAAAGCTGTATTAAATTGATATCAAAAAGTTTGAGTTAGTAGTAAATATCCATTAAAATATTCGACTTAGAACCATCGATTATTTTTTCTATTCGTTTAAAGAATTGCTCGTTAACCATCGGACATCCGTGGCTGTTACTAATGTAATAGTCCTGCTCTTCTAACGGAACTGCAGAATAAGAATGAAGTACAATTGCTCTTTTAAAAGCATTGCTATTGGTCTCTTCCAAACCAGCCAATCGATATGCTTTTCCAAAAATACCTCGGTAAGTTTTACCGACTGCATATCTTCCTAATGCGGTACAATTAGAATTTGGCATATTACTAAACTTAAGCATTCCTTTTATTCCTGTTTCAGATCCGGAACCGTGAGCTACTAAACCTTGATCTATAATTGCGTTTTTTTCTAAATCATAAACAAAAAATCGATTTTTTCCTGAAGGGACTTTCATGTCAATTAAAAAAGCGATTTTCTGATTGTACTTATGATCAACATTAATCATATTTTTTAAATCAATAATTCTGCTGTTAATTCTCTCCATTTCTATAGTAGAAATAGCACTTTCTTCTTTAAAAGACAACTTTGAACCGGTGAAAAAACTTATAGTTATAAACAAAAACAAATAGAATATTTTCATGTACCTATTGAAAATTAAGAATTAGACCAAAAAGACTTGTATTAGCTGCCAATGTATATCTAGAATAGGAATAATTAAATTTTAACCTATTCATTTTCAAACCAAAACCTAAGGAAACACCCGAAAAATTACGTTGTTCATCTACTCTTAATTCTTCTCCTCTTCTAAAATTATAACCAACACGAAGATTGAATGCTCTTTTAGGAAAAAGTTCTACACCAAAAGTTACGTGTCTCAACGCATTATTAAAAAACGAAACTTTCTCCTGACTTGTTGATCCGTCAATATTAGTTCCTCCCCTATTTGGATTTGAAAAAGAAATATTCCACTGCTGTAAATTCTCTAAAGTGAGATGCCAGCGAATGGGAACGTGTTCTAATTCCTGAGAAACTCCTGCTACGATTTCAAAAGGCAGATTTTCTTTTATTCCTGAATATGTGGTAAACTGTGTTCCTAAATTGCGAAATACCAGTGCAAAATTCAGATCGTTTTTTTCGTCTAAATATAAGAGACCCAAATCAATCGCACCACCTATAGAATTGTAACTTTCCAGAGAAGAAGTTATTAGTTTCGCATTTGTACCAACATAAAAATTAGTGTAAGGTACGTTGTACGAATATCCCACGGTAAGTGCTCCTTCGCTTCCTGTAAAATTTGATGTTGCCTGTCCATTCTCATCATATCCTTCAAATGATCCGTAGTTTACATAACTCACACCAGCATAAAAAGTCTGCAGATGCCTGTCGTAAGTATAAGCATAGGAAGCCGTGCCGTAAGACGCTTCTCCGTAATAACTTCCGTAGTTCATTGCCAGATGATTGTCCATATCAGCGTTTATAAGTGCTGGATTAGACATGGCTTGATTAACATCTTCATCATATATGGTTATAATATCTCCTCCTAACGCTGCCTGCCTTGGCGAAGTAGTTAAATTTAAAAACTGATAGGTGTAACGCCCGCCAACTTGTCCGAACGAAGCCGAGCAAATCAGTATCATCAAAAATAAAACGATCTGTTTTAACATGTTTTTGGAAACGTTCCTATATGGGAATAACGTAAAGGCAAAGATAAAATTATATAACAGGAAAAATAAAATTAATCCGTAAATAAATTTTGTAAAAAGAAATTCCAATCTTTAAAATTCCAAATTCCAATAAATAGCGAAATTTGAAAAATTAAATTCTAAATTCCAATCAAAAATAAGTTATGGCTGAATTGATCTCAAAAAAAAATCCAAATTCCAATCTTTAAGTAAAGTTTGGAATTTGGATTTTAAAATATTGAAATTTAATTAAATATCTTATTTGAATGTTTTAGCGTTTTTTACATTTTGATCTGTCAAAGCTAAAGCTAAAACTTCGCTCATTTCTTTTACATAATGAAAAGTAAGTCCTTCTAAATATTCTGCTTTAATTTCATCAATGTCGCTTTTATTTTCATGACACAGAATTATTTCTTTGATGCCAGCTCTTTTAGCCGCTAAGATTTTTTCTTTAATCCCTCCTACAGGTAAAACTTTTCCGCGTAAAGTGATTTCTCCCGTCATAGCAAGGCTTTTCTTTACTTTCTTTTGTGTTAACAAAGAAACTAAAGAAGTTAACATTGCAATACCTGCACTTGGCCCATCTTTTGGAGTTGCTCCCTCTGGGACGTGTAGGTGAATATTATATTTTTGAAATAACTCGATTCCTAAACCAAGTTTTTTCGCATTTGCCTTAATGTATTCCAGAGCAATAGTCGCAGATTCTTTCATTACAGTTCCTAAATTCCCTGTAATAGTTAACGAACCTTTTCCTTCAGAAATCAAAGATTCGATAAATAAGATATCCCCTCCTACACTTGTCCAAGCCAAACCTGTAACTACTCCGGCAACATCATTGTTTTCATATTTATCACGTTCTAATCTTGGAACTCCCAAAATAGAAATAATATCTTCATCAGTAACTTTCTTGTTGTATTCTTCTTCCATCGCTACAGATTTTGCAGCATTTCTGATAACCTGTGCAATTTTAGTTTCTAAATTACGAACTCCAGACTCTCTCGTGTATCCTTCAACAATTTTTTCTAATTGTTTTTTACCAATAGTCAAATCTTTTGCCGTTAAACCGTGTGCTTCTAACTGCTTTGGAAAAAGATGTCTTTTAGCGATTTCTACCTTTTCTTCAATAGTATAACCCGACATTTTTATTACTTCCATTCTGTCGCGAAGTGCTGGCTGAATTGCGGCCATGTTGTTTGACGTAGCAATGAACATTACTTTAGATAAATCATAACCCATTTCTAGGAAATTATCATAAAAAGCACTGTTTTGCTCTGGATCAAGTACTTCTAATAAAGCAGAAGAAGGATCACCGCTGTTGCCGCTAGATAATTTATCAATTTCATCCAGAATAAAGACAGGATTAGAAGTTCCAGCTTTTTTCAAGCTTTGAATAATTCTTCCCGGCATTGCCCCAATATAGGTTTTTCTGTGTCCGCGAATTTCTGCTTCATCACGCAGACCGCCTAATGAAATACGCACGTATTCACGTCCTAAAGCTTCTGCAACAGAACGACCAATCGAAGTTTTACCAACTCCTGGAGGCCCTGTTAGACAAATAATTGGAGATTTCATGTCATTTCGCAATTTTAAAACTGCTAAATGCTCAATCATTCTTTTCTTAACTTCTTCTAATCCAAAATGATCTTTATCTAAAACTTTTTGAGCAAATTTCAAATCAAATTTATCCTTAGAATATTCGCCCCAAGGCAGTTCTAAAAACAATTCTAGATAATTTCTTTGAATTCCAAAATCTGGAGATTGCGGATTCATACGACGCATTTTAGACAATTCTTTCTCGAAATGTTTCTGCGTTTTTTCGTCCCATTTTTTGGTTTTGGCCTTTAGCCCCATTTCGTCCATTTCTTCTTCCTGCGAAACGCCTCCCAATTCTTCTTGAATGGTTTTCATTTGCTGGTGAAGAAAATATTCTCTTTGCTGCTGATCTAAATCAAAACGAACTTTTGACTGAATGTCATTCTTCAATTCTAATTTTTGAAGTTCAACATTCATGTATCGTAAAGTTTCTAAAGCACGTTCTTTCAATCCGTTTATTGATAAAAGACCTTGTTTTTCTTTTACCGATAAATTCATATTAGAAGAAACAAAATTGATTAAAAACGACTGGCTTTCAATGTTTTTAATGGCAAAAGTAGCTTCAGAAGGAATATTTGGACTTTCCTTAATAATTTGAATTGCTAATTCTTTAACAGAATCTAAAATGGCTGTAAACTCAGAATCATTTTCTTCTGGACGTTCTTCTGCAACTTCTTTTATAGTTGCGGTCATGTAAGGTTCTTCTAAAACAACTTCGTCAATTTCGAAACGTTTTTTCCCTTGAAGAATAACTGTTACGTTTCCGTCAGGCATTTTTAAAACACGTAAAATACGCGCTACAGTTCCTATTTTGTGAATATCGTCTTTTGACGGATCTTCGTCTTCTTCATTTATTTGAGATACAACTCCAATGATCTTTCCGCCGGCATTGGCATCGTTAATCAATTTAATAGATTTATCTCTTCCCGCAGAAATCGGAATTACAACTCCTGGAAACAAAACTGTATTTCGTAAAGGTAAAATTGGCAGAGAAACAGGAAGTTCCTCATTGTTCATTTCCTCTTCGTCCTCTGGAGTTAATAATGGAATTAATTCTGCTTCTGAATCAAATTCTTGAAGTGACAGATTGTCAATAGTAAGTATTTTATGATTTGACATAATAATATATAAGTCGTTTTGTCATTAAAAGTTAAAAACTATCTGTAAATACTTCCTTAAAAACACTTGTTTTTGCTAAGGGTTTAATTTACAAGACAGGCCATAAAAATAGACAATCATTATGCCAAATGCAAAATAAGTCAGCTTTAAAATAAGTTTTGAATTTTCATTTCATCAAATTTTAAAAAAAAATAAAATTAATTTTATCAAAAGTGTAACAAACCAAAAAAAGCACCGTCCTTATTAAAAACCAAAAGCCACGACTTGAGTCAGAACAACCAAAATATCGAAGAATTAATTGCGCTTTGTAAAAACAATAATCAGAAAGCGCAGTTTGAAATCTACAACCGCTATTGCAAGGCGATGTATAATGTGGCTTATCGCATTGTAAAAGACGAACATTTTGCACAAGACGTCATGCAGGAAGGTTTTTTAAAGGCTTTTACAAAAATTAACGACTACAAACAAGAAGTGGCTTTTGGTGCGTGGTTAAAAAAAATAATCATTAATTATAGTATCGATTTTTATAAAAAGAATAATGCTTTTAAAGTAGAAGATTTAAGCAGACAATTATATAAAGTCGAAGAAAATGATGGAATAATTTCTGAAAATATTGATTTAGACAATCTTAAAGTGAAACAGGTTCTAGATGCTATTTTACAGCTGAAAGATAATTACAGAATGGTTCTGACGCTGTTTTACATTGAAGGTTATGATCAAGAGGAAATCTGCGAAATTTTGAATATTACCTATGCAAACTGCAGAACGACCTTGAGCAGAGCCAAAGATAGTTTAAGAAGAAAATTGGAAGAAATATAAAATGAATTGGAATATGAAAAATGAAAAAGACAGTTTAGACAAATTATTCAGCAGATTGGAAAACCAATGGGATGTTCAGGAATTAAACGCTGATCATCAAGTTGATTTTATGCAAAAATTAAATAAAAAAGAACCGAAGAAAAAATACTGGTTTATGACAGCTATTGCCGCTTCGATTGTATTAATGCTCGGAATTTCTATTTTTTATAAAAATGAAAAACCAAAAGAATTCAAATTTGCCTCTAAAGAAACTAAACGAACCGATTCAATTTTCAATATTCTGATCGATAATGAACTGGTTAAATTAAAGGAAAAAAGTTCGCCTGAAAATGAGCAGATCATTAATGATGCTTTAAAACAAATGAAAACTTTTGATGCAGATTATCAAAAGATCATTAACGAACTGCAAAAAAATGGCGAAAACAAGCAGATTATTTATGCTATGATCAGTAATCTGCAAACGCGTATTTCTTTTTTACAAACCGTTTTACAAAGAATTGAAGACAACGAAAAATTTAAAAACACCTCTAATGAAAAAACACTATAACATACTAATCTTGTTTATTTTGATTCCTTTTTTAGGATTCTCAAATGATGATACTTTTATAACAAAACAAAAAAACATTAAAAAAACATACATTGTCAATTCAAACGCTGGGATTGATATTGATAATAGATATGGAAATATTACTGTCTCTACATGGAATGAAGACAAAATAGATCTTGATATTACAATCAAAGTAAATGGACCAAATGAAAACTGGGTTAATGAACGTTTAAATAGTATTGACGTTGATATTACAGCATTAAAAGGAATGGTGACTGCAATAACAAATCTTGGAAATTCTTCTCTTAAAAGCAAAGGAAGCAATAATAGTTTTGAAATTAATTATGTAATTAAAATTCCTAAAAATGGTTCTGTTAAACTAGTAAACAAATATGGTAATATTTCTACTTTAAGCTTAGAAGCAAATACTGATATCAATTGTAAATATGGTAAGGTTACCTTAGGTAAGCTAAATGGATCCAATAATCAAATTGAAATTGCGTATTGTCAAAATTCAAGTATCGATTATATCAAAACAGGATCTATTGATGCAAGATATTCTGGTTTAAAAATTAACGATTCTGGCAACTTAAATCTAAGTGCAAATTATACCGATGTGACTCTTAACGAAGCTCAAAACATTAAATATCAATGTAATTATGGTACTTTTAAGTTTCAAAAAATCAACTCTTTAAATGGTTCTGGAAATTATTTAACCATTAATATAGGCGAAGTTTCTAGCAATTTTAGCTTCGATACTAATTATAGTAAGATTAACATCGGTACTATGAATGAGAAAGCTGGAAATGTTACTATTAATTCCGGTTACACCGATATTTCACTTGGCTACTCGCCTAATTATGCATTCGATTTTGATGTTTCTGCACGATATTCCAACATCAAACATGATAATACTTTAGATATTTCAGTTTCAGAAACTAAAAGCAACAGCAAAAGAATAAGCGGTTTTTACAGAAAAAAAGGCCAAAACAAGGTTAATATTAATTCCAACTACGGAAATATATCACTCATAAAAAATTAATCATCTAAAAATCAAAGCAATGAAAAAATCAATTTTACTTTTACTTTTAGCAGTTTTTCTAGTAAACAGCAATGCTAAAGCACAATGGTCTAACAATAAAGTAAATGGAAACGGTAAGATAGCAACCCAGACAAGAACAACTGGAGATTATGATGGAATCAAAATCGCAGGATCTTTTGATGTTGATTTAGTTGCTGGAAAAGAAGGAAAAATTATAATTAAAGGAGAGGAAAATCTACTGGCAGTAATTAAAGTTGAAGTTGAAGGAAATGAGTTAAAAATTTATGTTGAAAAAGGAACTCAAATTCGCACAAGTACAGGAAAAAAAATTGAAGTTATAGTTCCTTTCGATAAAATTTCGGCTCTTACTTTATCAGGTTCTGGTGATATTAGAACAAAGAATAAAATTTCGAGCGACAACTTATCTGCCAAATTATCTGGATCAGGAAACTTTAATTTAGAAATTGACACCAAAAATCTTGATTTAGCCTTAAGCGGTTCTGGTGACGTGGCATTAAAAGGCAGAGCCGATTCTTTTACAAGCAAAATATCTGGTTCTGGAAATGTAAATGCCGCTAATTTAAAATCTAAAAATGTAGAAGCTAATGTTTCTGGATCTGGAAACAGCATTGTAAACTGCGAATCAAGCCTAACTGGGAAAGTTTCAGGATCTGGAAATATTAAATATTTAGGAAATCCTGAGAAAAGAGATGTAAAAGTTTCAGGTTCAGGAAGTATTTCGAAAGGTTAATTATTAAAAAATATCACGAATTTCAAAACTATCATCAATCAATAATAATGCAATTCGTGATATAATATTAGTAAAGACGTTTCATTAATTTGAAACGTCTTTTTTATGTACTCTTCTTAAAAGAAAAATTGCTGTCACAAAGAATATTCCTAGAATTACAATTGCTGCACGCGGACTTCCTGTAATTTGATCTATAATTCCGTAAACACACATTCCAATTACAATTCCAATTTTTTCTGCCACATCATAAAAGCTGAAAAATGAGGCGGTATCTTCTGTTTCTGGTAATAATTTAGAATATGTTGATCGAGACAAAGCTTGAATTCCGCCCATTACAAATCCCGCAACAGTTGCCATTACATAAAAATGCATTGGTAACGTGATGAAAAATGCAAGTGCACAAAATACGGCCCAGATAATATTAATTACAATTAAAGTTGGAATATTTCCAAACTTTGCAGAAGCTCTGGAAGTTAAAACAGCACCAACAACGGCTACGAGTTGAATTATTAATATACAAATGATAAGCCCAATAGTACTTTCTTCTTTGGATGACCACTGAATTTCCTGCGCTCCAAAATAAGTTGCTACAAGCATAACCGTTTGAACAGCCATACTCGAAACAAAGAAACCTCCTAAATAACGTTTTAGCGGAATGTTTTCCTGCAATAAAGCCCAAACTTTCTTTAATTCTTTAAATCCGTTAAATATTACAGATTTGGTTAATTTTTGTCCCGTTTCTTTACTTCCTTTCGGTAAATAATAATAGGTATATTGACTGAACAGAATCCACCAAACCCCTACCATTATAAACGAATAGCGCATTGCTTTCATTGCTGCCTCACCATCGGTACCAGTAATTCCAAAAAGCTTTGGTTTCATAATCATGGCTAAATTGACAATCAGCAAAATGACACTTCCAACGTATCCTAATGAGTATCCTTTAGCACTGATTCTATCCTGCTGCTCTTCAAAAGCAATATCTGGAAGATAAGAATTATAGAAAACTAAACTTCCCCAGTATCCTAATAATCCAAGGAAATAAAATAACAATCCGACATAAATATTGTCCAGATCAAACCAATACAATCCCATACAAGATAATGCTCCTAAGTAGCAGAAAAATTTCATGAAAGATTTCTTATTTCCCACATAATCGGCAATTCCTGATAATAGCGGTGAAATAAAAGAAACTACTAAAAATGCTGCAGCGGTAATAAAACTTATTAATGCTGAATTTTTTAAATGAAGTCCAAAAACATCTATATAATGATCTCTGTCACTAAATAGTGCTTCGTAAAAAATTGGAAATACAGCAGATGCAATTGTTAAAGTATAAACTGAATTTGCCCAATCATAAAACGCCCAAGCATTTAAAAGTTTCTTATCTCCTTTTTGTAGGTTTTTCATAGAAATGGTTTTGTTAATCAGCTACGAATTTATCTATTTTTTATTATAATCAAATAGAAATTATTCAATTCGTTCATTATTAAATCATCAACTTTCCTAAAAACAAAAAAGCTATTCGAAAATGAATAGCTTTTAAAATTATATCTTGGAGAATATCAACTTATTTTATAGTTCCAACTTTAAGCGCAGTTGCTTTTGCTTCCGGAATTAAAGATTTAATATTAGCAATCCTCGTAGCATCAGACGGGTGCGTACTCATAAATTCTGGTGTTCCAGCTCCTCCCGATTTTGCAGACATTCTAGTCCAGAATGCAATGGCGTCATCTGGGTTATAACCTGCAATTGCCATAAGAGTCAAACCAATTTTATCAGCTTCACTTTCATTACTTCTGCTAAATGGCAGCATAACTCCTACTTCAGAACCAAGTCCGTAAGCCTGTGAAAATATTTGTCTTGTAGACTCAGATTTACCGCTTGTTGCTGCATCTAGGGCCACACCTCCAATTTGCTGTAATTGTGCAGCAGACATTCTTTGCGCTCCGTGATTGGCAAGTGCATGCGAAACTTCGTGTCCCATTACAGTTGCTAAGCCCGCTTCATTTTGAGTTATTGGCAAAATACCAGAATAAACAACGATTTTTCCTCCTGGCATACACCAGGCGTTAACTTCTTTATTGTCAACCAATTTGTATTCCCAGCGATAATCTTTTAGATATTGAGATTGTCCTAAATACGTTAAATATTTTTCAGCTGCAAGCTTAATTTTATAGCCGACAGTTTCAACAAGTTTAGCATCTGCAGTTCCAGTAACTACTTTATTTTCAGATAAAAACTGACTATATTGCTGAAATGAAGATGGAAACAACTCACTATTAGAAACAAAATTTAAGTTTTGTTTACCAGTAATTGGATTTGTTGCACAAGCTATTGTAAGTGCTCCAAAAATTCCTAAAAAGAAATATTTTTTCATAATTCTACCTAATTTTCTTCCAAAAATACAATTAAAAAAATATTTTATTTTATACAATTAAGCAAAAAAATATCAGAATTTAACTATTCGCCAACTATATGTAACTCATTAAACTCTTTATCAACAATTAAGAAATTATTTTGTTCGAAATTAATTTTATCAAACTCAATTTTTTCATTGTCAATTTCTATTTCAGAAACTTTAAATGGTAAACCAATTAAATTGATTTTGTATTTGCTGTAAGGAGTATCATATTTGCCTTCTTTATGAAGCTGAATAATTAGTTCTTTTTCTTTTCCAATAGTTCTTAAAGATAAAAAGCTGTAACGTCCTTTTTTGTAATCATAACCATCCTGTGCATCTTCGTATACCACAGATTTTTCTTTTCCATTTTTAAAGTAAACATCAAGTGTCAATTCATCAAAGTCTAATTCTCCAACATATTGCTGCACCGGATATTTTGGAATAATGGCACCTGCTTTTACAAAAACTGGAATTTCATCAAATTTAGTATCAATCCAGATCTCTCTTCCTCCAATAAAAAGTTCATTTGTCCAATAGTTATACCACTCACCTCTTGGAATATACATACGGCGGCCTACAGCATTAGGTTCAAGGATTGGACATACTAAAATCTGATTTCCAAAGATAAATTCATCATTGCGGTAATGTGTCTGCGTGTCATCTTGATCGTAGTAAACCAATGGTTTTAACATTGGAAGTCCTTCTTCAATGTACTGCCAGAACATGGTGTATAAATAAGGTAATAATTGATAGCGAAGACTAACAAATTTTCTTGTAATATTAATTACTTCTTCATCAAATGCCCAAGGTTCCTGATTTCCATGATCTCCAGAAGAGTGTGTTCTACAAAACGGATGAAAAACACCTAACTGAATCCAACGAGCATATAATTCGCCTGTTGGCTGTTCTGCAAAACCTCCAATATCTGACCCTGTAAATCCCATTCCTGAAATCGACATTCTTTGTACCTGAATATTTGCAATCCATAAATGTTCCCAAGTTGCCACGTTATCTCCTGTCCAAGAAGATGTATAACGCTGCGCACCAGAATATGCCGATCTTGTAATGACAAAAGGACGTTTTGGATATGTAAATCGTTTCACGCCATGATAGGTTGCCCTCGCCATCTGAGTTCCGTAAATATTATGGGCTTTTCTATGACTGCATGGATTTCCATCGTAAAAGTGACGCACATCCATTGGAAATGTCTTATTTGGAACCTCCATTACTGCAGGTTCGTTCATATCATTCCAAACTCCTTTTACTCCTATTTCTGAAACTAATTCTTTAAATAATCCAGCCCACCATTCTCTAACTGCGGGATTTGTATAATCTGGAAAATTACATTCTCCAGGCCAGACTTTTCCTTTCATATAAGGTCCATCGGCTCTTTTGCAGAAATAATCTTTTTCTAAAGCTTCTTGATAAACCCAATAATCTTTATCGATTTTAATTCCAGGATCTATAATGACAACCGTTTTAAAACCATCTTCTGCTAATTCAGCAACCATCTTTTTGGGATCTGGAAAGTAGTTTTTATTCCAAGTAAAACATCGAAATCCTTCCATATAATCAATATCCAGATAAATGGCATCACAAGGAATTTGAAGTTCCCTAAATTTTGAAGTAATTTCTTTTACTTTACTTTCTGGATAGTAACTCCATTTACACTGATGATATCCCAAAACCCATAATGGCGGTAATTCTGGCTTTCCTGTTAAGTCGGTGTAAGATGTTACAACATCCTGCATTTGCGGACCGTAAAAGAAATAATAGTTCATTTCTCCACCCTCTGCCCAGAAACTCGTAACATTTCTTCTTTCTTGACAGAAATCAAAAAAAGTTCTAAAAGTATTATCAAAGAAAATACCGTAAGATTGTTTGTTATGAAGTCCTATGTAAAAAGGAACTACTTTATAAAGAGGCTCTTGATCTTTTTGATAGGCATACTGGTCTGTGGCAAAATTTTCGACTCTTTTACCTTTAAGATTCATTTGAGTTGCCTTATCACCAAGACCATAATAACATTCGCCATCTTTAGAAAACTTACTCATTTTTACGATATTACCCCCGTATTCGTAGCTTTCTTCCCAATGAAAACCAAGTTCATCTTCAAGAATCAAAAAGTCATTAAGATCGTAAATAGCCAGACGAAGATCTGCTTTCTGAATTTTACATTTCACTTTGCTGGTTCTTATCTGAAAGAAAGTTTCTTCTTCTGTAAGTTCTAGGAAATTGTAACCGTGAAGCTGCGTTTTATCAATCGCATATGAAAAGTCATTACTAAAATAACCTTTTGTAGTAAAACGAAATCGAATCAAACTGTCTCTAAGAATAGTGACTTTTAAAATAACTTTATTATCCGTATTGAAAAAAATTGAATCTCCTTCCTGTTCGTATGAAACAATTTTTGATGGATATAAATCGCCTTTGTATTCTAATGATGTGTTTGTAATCATATCGCTAATGAATTAATTATAAAACGCTTCTCTTTATTTTCAAACATACAAAAAAAGTTAGTAAAGCCCTATGAATAAAAGGTTTATTCACGAAAACGTTTTTTCTGATTAAGTATTGAATTACAGCTGAAAAAATCGAAAAATCGATAATTTAAGAACAATAAATTGATAAAATAAAACTTATAGAAATGAATGTAATATTTTGCTTAAACGAAAGAATATACGGTTACACTTAAAGGTGGCAAAATTAATTCAACAGAAAAATCTCTTCCATCATAAGAAATGGATTCTGTCTTTAATGATTTTCCATTTCCAACACCGCCGCCTCCATAAATTAAAGCGTCACTATTAAAAATCTCTTCTAATTTACCTTTCTTAGGAATTCCTATTCTGTAATTTTCTCGTATTACTTCTGTAAAATTGCAGACCACAATTACATTTTCATCTGGATTATTCCCTTTTCGGATATACGATAGAACCGCATTTTGATGATCGGAATAATTAATCCATTCAAAACCATCTCCTGTAAATTGCTTTTCATACAATGCAGGATGTGATTTATAAAGCTGATTTAAATCTGTAATTAATCTTTTTATTCCAGAATGAAAATCATACTGCAGCAAATGCCAATCTAAACTTTGTTCAAAATTCCATTCGCTTGTCTGTCCAAATTCAGCTCCCATAAACAATAATTTAGTTCCTGGATGAGTGAACATATAACCGTATAATAATCTCAAATTTGCAAACCGCTGCCATTCATCGCCCGGCATTTTATAATTAAGAGATTTCTTCCCGTAAACTACTTCATCATGAGAAAAAGGAAGCATGAAATTTTCGGTAAACGCATAGGTCATCGAGAAAGTCAAATCATTTTGATGATATTTTCGATAGACAGTTTCTTTTTGAAAATATTTTAAGGTATCGTGCATCCAGCCCATCATCCATTTCATCCCGAAACCTAATCCGCCTGTAAATGTCGGTCTTGAAACCATCGGAAAAGAAGTGCTTTCTTCTGCAATAGTTTGAACTCCATCGAAATTAGCATAAATTACTTCATTAAATTCTTTAAGAAAACTTATGCTGTCTAAATTTTCTCTTCCACCAAAAATATTAGCTTCCCACTCCCCTTCTTTTCTAGAATAATCGAGATATAACATAGATGCTACAGCATCAACTCTTAATCCGTCAACATGATAATTTTGAAGCCAAAAAACAGCATTACTGATTAAAAAGGCACGGACTTCATTTCTTCCATAATTAAAAACCAGACTTTTCCAATCAGGATGATATCCTTTTCTTCGATCTGGATGTTCGTATAAATGCGATCCGTCAAAATAACCTAAACCGTGAGCATCATCTGGAAAATGCGATGGAACCCAGTCTAAAATTACACCAATTCCTTCCTGATGCAGTTTATCAACCAAAACCATAAAATCTTGTGGCTTCCCGAAACGTGAAGTTGGCGCAAAATATCCCGTTAGCTGATAACCCCACGAAGGGTCATAAGGATATTCCATAATCGGCATAAATTCTACATGCGTAAAACCGGTTTCTTTTACATATTTAACTAAATCATCTGCAAGTTCTAAATAACTTAAAAAACGATTATGCTCTGCTCTTTTCCAAGACCCTAGATGTACTTCATAAACTGAGTACGGTTTGTCTAAAACATTAAATTGCTGCCTATTCTGCATCCAGTTTTCATCTTTCCAACTATAATCTAAATCCCAGACTACAGACGCAGTATGAGGTGGTTTTTCGCAATACAAAGCAAAAGGATCTGCTTTTTCGGTTACAATTCCTCCAATATTCGACTGAATTTTATACTTATAAAGTGCTCCTTTTGAAATATCAGGAATAAATCCTTCCCAAATTCCCGATGAATCCCATCGAACATTCAAATTATGCTGTCCGTGAGTCCAATAATTAAAGTCGCCTACAACTGAAACAGAATGTGCTGTAGGTGCCCAGACTGCAAAGTAAACCCCTTTAACTCCGTTGACTTCAATTAAATGCGCTCCTAATTTTTCATATAATTTGAAGTGTTTGCCAGCTTTGAACAAATCAATATCAAAATCTGTAAATAGAGAATGTGTGATTACTTTAGTCATATTTAGTTTTTAATGCAACGATTGAAAATTGGAATTTGGTTCCGAAGTTTCGGGATAAAAAATTGGAATTTTTAAAATTTATTCAATTCTAAAGTTATCAGATAGTGTAACTCCTTTTTTAATCACAACAATTCCGTCTTTTATGCTGTACAATTCATTAGTAAAATTATCCAAATGTTTTCCGCCGCTTATGTGAACATTATTTCCAATTCGCACATTTTTATCGACTAAGGCATTTTTAATAAAGCAATTTTCACCAATACCCACATGAATTTTATTGATACTGCTCTCGTAATTTAGTTCATCCAGATCCTGATAGAAATCGTTACCCATTACATAACAGTTTTCTAACACAGTTCCTTCACCAATTCTGGAACGAATACCAATTACAGAACTTTTTATTTCTCTCGCATTAATGATACAGCCTTCTGAAATTAATGATTGATTGATAATTGAATTTCTAAATTTCGAAGGTGGCAGTAATCTTGGTCTGGTAAAAATTTTATTCTCGTTGTCGAATAAATTAAACTCTGGTATATCTGCTGTTAAACCAATATTGGCTTCAAAAAACGACTCAATATTTCCAATATCTGTCCAATATCCTTCATATTGATAACTTAATATTTTATGTTTTCCAACGGCCTGCGGAATAATTTCTTTACCAAAATCTTTAGTTTCCTGATCCCCCATTAACTCTACTAACAATGATTTATTGAAAATATAAATCCCCATTGAAGCTAAGTATTTTTTACCTTTTTCCTGCATATGTTCACTCACTTCAGATTCCCATTCAGGTAATAATGAAGCGTGCGGTTTCTCTATAAAAGCATGAATATTGTTCTCATGATCGGTTTTAAGGATTCCAAATTCTGGTGCATCTTTAGCATTTACTGGCAAAGTGGCAATAGAAATTTCAGCATCGGCAGCAATATGTGCTTCCAGCATTTCGTTAAAATCCATTTGATATAATTGATCACCAGAAAGAATCAAAGCATGATCGAAATCGTGTTTTAAAAAATGTGACATACACTGTCTCACAGCATCTGCAGTTCCCTGAAACCAAGTTGGATTATCTGGAGTTTGCTCTGCGGCCAAAATATCTACAAAAGACTGACTGAAAATACTAAAATTAAAAGTGTTTTTAATATGTGCATTTAAAGATGCGGAGTTAAACTGTGTCAAAACAAATATTTTAAAAATATCAGAATTGATACAATTAGAAATTGGAATATCTACCAAACGATATTTTCCTCCAATTGGAACAGCCGGTTTTGATCTTGTTTCTGTTAATGGAAACAAACGTGATCCCTGTCCTCCTCCTAAAATAATAGCAACTACATTTTTCTTTTTAAATTTCATTTTTCTCAATTATTAGGTTGTATATCTCGATATAATCTTGGCAAACACTTTCCCAGGAATGATCTGCTTCCATTCCTCTCTTTAAAACTTTATTGAAACTAATTTTATCATCGTATAATTTCACAGCACGATTTATGGAATAACAAATATCTCCAACCGAAGCCTGATCGTGGCAGATTCCATTACCGTTATCACCAAAATCAATTACAGTATCTCTCAATCCTCCCGTTCTCCTCACAATCGGAATTGTTCCATAACGCATTGCGTACATTTGGTTTAAACCACAAGGTTCAACTCTCGAAGGCATTAAAATATAGTCAGATCCTGCATAAATCAAATGCGCTAATTCTTCATTATACCCAATAAAAACATTATAATTTCCTTTATAGTCATTACGCAATTGTGTTAATTGCGATTCAATTTCTGAATTTCCTGAACCCAAAATTAAAATATTGATGTTTTCAAAATTTTCAGATAAGGCTAATGCAGAAGCCTGAGGTAATAAATCTCCGCCTTTTTCTTCAAATAAACGTCCTATAAAACTAAACAAGGGTTTTGAAGGATCAAGTTCAAATTGATTACACAATTTTTCTTTATTTTTCTGTTTGCCAATTTCAAAATTCTCTATCGAATAGTTCTCCAAGATCATTTCATCTTTTAGAGGATTCCAGACTTCAATGTCAATCCCGTTTAAAATTCCTTTAGATTTATTTCTAACAGAATTAAATAAACTTTCTAAACCATTTGCTGCGTAATTAATTTCGTCTAAATAACTTGGAGAAACTGTAGTAACAGCTTGAGCACATTTTACTGCAACTGCCAGTGAATTTATTGAATTATTCCATTCTAAAAATCCAACATGTTTCAAATCAAACTCTGGCAGATAATGTAGTTTATCAAAACCAAACCACCCTTGATACAAACCATTATGAATCGTTATCACTGTTTTTAAATCCTTTAATTTTTCATATTTATAAGCAAATTGAGTTAAAAACGGAATTAGACCTGTATGATGATCATGGCAGTTAATTACATCTGGAACTTCATTTCGAGCAATTATCCAATCTAAAGCAGCAATCTGAAAAGATAAAAACCGCTCGATATCATCCTCATAGCCATATATATTTGGACGATCGAATAATTCATTTATTTCTATTAAATACAATTCATAGCCTAATATATCTGTAATTTCTTTAAGAACGCTAAAAGGGAAATTAAAGCTTCCGAGTTTAACAGATCCCCAATGAACGTAGTCGAATTGATTTTCTTTTTTAAATTTTGTGTCATAAGCAGGAACAACAACTCTTACAGTATGGCCAGCATTATTTTGATATTTAGGAAGTGCGCCAACAACATCGGCCAAACCACCAACTTTAGCCATTGGATAACATTCTGCACTAATATGAAATATTTCCATTTAGAAATTAATTTGCGATTATTATTTAAGAACAATCAGTAATATGCTACTTTTATGTTTTCTAAATTTAGCAAAAAATAAGCAAAGTTCCACTTCCAAAAAAGTTTTATTGAAATGGCAAAAAAGGCAATCAATCCCACTAAATCATTAAAAATTCCTCAGATAATTATAATATCTGCCAAAATTTGCGCGTTTATCTCTACAAAATTGGTTACCAAATTTGCTGCAAGATTATTTACAACGCCGATAAAACATAAAGTTCCAAAAAGAGAATTTGAAATGGATCATAAAAGCATTCAACAAATAATTTATATTCCTGAAATCAATAAGAGCGTTGTTACTTATGAATATGGTAAAAGTGATCGTAAAATATTATTAGTTCACGGCTGGTCTGGCCGCGGAACACAATTATTTAAAATTGCAGAGGAACTTTTACAAAATGGTTATTCAACCATTAGTTTTGACGCCCCAGCACATGGAAAATCTGAAGGAAAAAGCACAATAATGTCTGAATTTATTGCTTCAATTCTTGAAATTGAAAAGCAATTTGGTCCTTTTGAGATTGCAATTGGACATTCACTTGGCGGAATGTCTGTTTTAAATGCGATTAAGGACGGTTTAAAAGTAAATAAAGCTGTAATAATAGGAAGTGGTGATATTGTACAGGATATCTTAGATGAATTTATTTTTAAATTAGGATTGAAAAAAGAAATTGGTGATGATTTAAGAGATTTATTTGAAGAAAAATATAAAGTTAAAATGGATGACTTTTCAGCATATCGAGCAGCTCAGAAAATAAAAATTCCAGTTTTAGTTATACATGATAATGATGATCCAGAAGTTCCAGTTAAAGCAGGAATTCACATCCATCAAAATCTTGAACAAGGAAGCCTTTATCTAACAGACGGACTTGGTCACAGAAAAATATTAGGTAATCATAATGTGATTAAAAAAACTTTAGAATTCATTAAAATAAATTAACTTTATAGAAGTAACTACTTCTATATCAATTTTTAAAAAACATTACAAATGGATTTATTTGGAGAATCATTAAATTGGGAAACTAAATTAAAACCCATTTTAAAGAAATATAAGGATAAGAAACATCCTTTAGAATACAAAAATACATACCAGCTTTTGATAATGGTTGTCCTGTCTGCACAAGATTCCGATGCTAATATCAATAATGTTGCTCCAGCTTTATTCGAAAAATTTCCAACATTAAATAGTTTATCAAAAACTGATTTGGATACTTTTTTACCTTATATTACTAAAGTTCGAAACCACGGAACAAAAGCAAATTGGCTTTTGGAAATTGCGAAAACAATTAAAAACGATAAAGATATTCCATTAACAATGTCAGGCTTAACCGCTTTAAAAGGTGTTGGAAGAAAATCGGCCAATGTTATTTTAAGAGAAACTCACCAACCAGCAGAAGGCATTATTGCTGATTTACACGTAATCCGAGTTGCGCCCAGAATTGGAATTGTAAAAGAATCTAAAGACGGAAATAAAATAGAAAAAGACCTGATGCAGGTTTTACCAAAAAATATCTGGTCAGAAATTGGAATGGCAATTTCCTTTTTAGGAAGAGAAATATGCAGGCCTAAACCAAAATGCGAAGAATGTTTACTAACAGATATCTGTTTGTATTATAATACCAAAGTCCTTCATAATTAACTACTTTCTTCTAGTATCAATCAAATAAATGATTTTCCAAATATCTTTTTCTTTAAATAAAGTAAAAGTATTTACACCTGTGTGGCTTAATTTATCATTGATGTAAAACTCATAAGGAGCCCAAACATGAGCCATCGTACCGTCAATTTGGATATTAGAATTTAAAATTTTCTCTTGAAATTTTACATTTAAAGGAATAGAAACGATAGATTTGTAAAATTCCTTAGTAGTTGCATCTGATAATTTATTTCCTTTTGAAGAACTTTCACTAATCGATTGTAAAATCATTTTATCTGCACAAACCGATTTTATTTTAATTGAATCTCTTTCATGAAAGCCCTCAAAAAATATATCGACACTCTTTTGAACTTCTTGTTTTTGTGCATTTGAATAAATACAAAGAAAAAGAAAAAATAGAATAAAATATGTCCTCATGTCAAACAGATTAAATTAAACTTCAAACTATATAATTTATGATTTAATTGTTTAGATAAATATGCCATTACACTTCACTAAACATAAGAATGTAAAAATATGAAATATTAAGTTGATTGAATTTATAATTCACATTAAAGCAAAAAAAACTTCAATTAGCAAAGCCAATTGAAGTTTTTAGTACTCAGAGCGGGACTTGAACCCGCACGAACATTGCTGTTCACTGGATTTTAAGTCCAGCGTGTCTACCAATTTCACCATCCGAGCATTATGTGGTACCTCCAGGGATCGAACCAGGGACACATGGATTTTCAGTCCATTGCTCTACCATCTGAGCTAAGGTACCGTATTTACTTATTAAGTAAATTTTGAATAAAAAACCTCGTTCGTAGAACGAGGTTTTCAAAGAAAGGCGACGACATACTCTCCCACAATACTGCAGTACCATCTGCGCAGGCGGGCTTAACTACTCTGTTCGGGATGGGAAGAGGTGAGCCCCGCCGCAATAACCACCTTAAGG